>OGOT01000728.1_pt1 | contig 27010 bp, 39 predicted proteins | sample 1552791 | NCBI WGS metagenome assembly OGOT01 (sample SAMEA2580160, study PRJEB22360) | human gut metagenome | biome: human gut; feature: human-associated habitat; material: faeces | place: Denmark | collected 2008/2010
TAATACAATCTTGTATTGTATTATAATAATCTTCTAAATTAATATCGCTATTTGTAACTATGCTATTAGCGATTTCTAAGCAGTATATACCGCAGGTATACCCTATTTGATTAGTAGGACTGTATTTATTTTTCATAATAATTTTAATCTCCATATTAAGCTTTTAATATAATAAATAAAATGTTATACTATTATAGTGTTCATTCCTGTCCCTCAGGAATTACTACTCTAAGAACTGTTAGCCTACCCAGCTAATGGTTCTTTTTTATTGTATAAATATCTGAGGAGGTAAAATGCGCATAACGACTTGGCAGGCAAGAAATAAAAAAAATATTACTTTAGTGAAATTGGCAGCTTTAACTGGAATAAGCAAAAGCACATTGAATAACATCGAAAATGAAAAAGTGTCTCCAACAATAGCACAGTTAGAGTTAATAGCAATTGCATTAGAGACAAAAATAACCAACCTTTTTGATAGCCCTTACAAATAAATTTCCATAATTATGGAAATATTTCTTAATTATAATGCAACCTTGAAAAACATATGTATAATATGCACAAGGGGGTATTAATTAAATGAACTATCAGAAAAAAATTATCAAGCTGATAAGAGAAGTAAAAAACGAAAGATATTTAAGTTACATATATACTCTTATCACGGAGTTTCTAAAAGAAACACCTTAATCATCAAGCTGGACAGGTCAAAAGCCTTTCCGGCTTTTTTAATAGTTATGTAAATCTTCTAAAGTCACTTTACCATCAGCTATAAGTGTACCTAAAACAATGCCTTTTATGTAATTAAGCTGTTCGACATCTAACATAGACAGCAGCTTAAGAAAAGTACTATCTATACACATATCAGAATTGCTGTTATCCTTTGGAAGAAACATATCGCCTTCGCCAGTTCTTAGCCATTTTTCGCTGACATTAAATTCTCTACATATAAGAGAGACTATAGAATCGGTTGGCTCGTTTCTTGCGATTTCATAATTAGCAATAGTACCTCGTTTTACGCCAATTCTGTCAGCAAATTCTTGTTGGGTTAAATCTAAAGTTCGTCGTAGTTTCTTAATTCGCTCGTTCACGTTATTATCACCGCCTTTCTTATAAAATTGTGATTACAACATACAACAAGAATTTAAAAAAGTCAATAAAAAAAGCAACAAAAACACAAAAAGCAACAAAAACACAAAAATATATTGACAAAAGTAACAAACACACATATAATGGCAACAGAAACACAAAACAAGTTGTTAAAAAGCAACAAAGAAAGGAGTGAGAAGGTGGCAAAGTTAGAAATCACGGTTGAGGTGGCAGACAACAATATTCTTGGCTTAATGGCAAAGGTTAATGAAAAGAGGAAAGAGTTAAATATAGCGATAGCGGAATTAGAGAACTGCTTTACCGCTAAGTACGGAAGTACATACAGTAATGTGGCAGCAGTTAAGGAAGTGACAGAGGAAACAAAATAAAGCCCAAGTGCAAAGCACAAGGGCTTGATAGAATTGGAAATTACTGGATTCTATCTTCTGGGTTGCAATATTCGTTGTAGGTATCTTTGATAGCGGACTTGATATGGTTAGCGAGCATTAAAGAACTGTCATCGAGGACACCTGCACAATGAACATCTACTTCATTTACGATATTGCTATAAAGAGTTTTTAGAAGTTGCAAAGAATTCTCCATATTATAAATATCCTTTCTAATTTACTTGGCTACGGCAATAGCCTGTAAGGAAAGTATAGGAGATAAAACGAGATTAAACAAGAGAGGTACAGAGATGGCGAAGAGAAAAAGAAAAGCCGCCGACAGATTACGGCGACTTGTAAACACGAATTTTAATGATGACACAATAAAACTGAAGCTGAGTTATAAGCGGAAGACAGAAGCAAGTAATAGGACAATCTAAAAAATAATAATTATGTAAAAAGAACTGAGGTGAGAACAATGATGAGGAAAACAGAAGACCGATATGTGTTGAAATCAGAGACAGTATATCCCAATGGAAGTGTTGTGAGAGTTATGTCACCGATCCTTACAGATGAGGAAAGGGAAAGAAGATTGAACAATCTTAAAAGAGCTGCTGGCGTATACGCACAGCATATGTTTGAAGGAAGGGCAAAGAATGAAAACAACAACAATTAATGCTATTGAAACAATCTTAAAAGCCAGAGCAGAAGAAAGCACTACATCTTATAAGATTACAAGAGATAGATTAATGAAGAAATATGATACCTGCTGGCTTAACGAAATTATGAGCGAAGATGAAAAAAATCTGCTTCATAAAAAGAAAAAGCAGATGAGCGAAGATGTAGAAATCTATGAAGATTACGAAAGACACCAGTGGTAAAGAAGGGAGTGTAACAGTTATGGAAGAGAGAGAAAAGAAGATATTAGAAAATTTCGCAGTCTTAATTCCTAAGTTAAGTGAAGCGGATAAAAGCTATCTGCTTGGCCTTGGTGAGGGAATGATGATAAAAATAGAAATGCCAAAAAAAGAGATGATGAAAACGACAGCGTAAAAAGAAAGGGATAAAAGAAATCTGAAAGATGAAGACCAGCAATAAAAAAGAAATGGAAAAGAAGGTGTACATCTGCGCCAAGTGCGGTAAGCCCATAGAGCCGTTAAGGTTCAGTATGGAAGATTACACATATAAAAGAAAAGATAAAGGCAGCAGACTGATATATTATTGCAGCTACAGCTGTATGCGTGCCGCACTGCGCGAAGATGAAGCAAAGAAACAGGCTAAGAGGGCACTGAGACGAAAGACGTCTGCGATAGTGTAACGGGAAGAAAGATAAGAGATAAGAAAGGAATGATAAGAATGTACATAGTAAGAACAGACAAGAAAACAGGAAAGAAAGAATGTTATTTTACTCCGGGGATAAGAAAAAGAAAAAGCAAGCTGTCCAAGATTAAACAGCTTGCAGATAAATTAACAAGTGCGCCATTGGCACACTACAGGGGTAATGTTAAATAACATAACCCTTGAAAGAACGAATTAATTTTATCATAAAGAGTTGTAAAAAAACAAGATTAACGGCGCAAATAATATCACACAAAAAATTAGTAACATTAGTGGTCATTACTTTTTAATTTAGCCATTTGGCACATATATGACTAAATTAAAAATAATATGACATAGTTAAAAATGAAAGATAAAAATATGAATAAAATAGTACAGGATATTTCAAAAGAAATACAGAGTATGTCTGGAACATACACGCCTTACATAATATTCACTGATTGGTGCAAAATGCTGGCGTTATCTATATCAAATGCCTGTGAATTAACACACGGAGAATTGTGGAAATTAAGAGAGACTGATTATTGTAATACAGTGAAACGATATAGCGATGAGCAGTTGTTAAAGTTTGTTGATCTGGGGAAAATGCTTATTGATTTATATGAGCAGGAAGGTCCATATGATGCACTTGGTGATATATATATGACGGCAAAATGTGGAAATAAATCAACAGGACAGTTTTTTACACCATTTAATATAAGCTTGCTTACTGCACAGCTCCAGAGCTATCCAACAGAAGGAAAAATTGAGTTAAATGAGCCATCCTGTGGAGCGGGTGGAATGATATTAGCCACAGCCAAAGTTATTAATGAGCGTGGTGGAAATGCCCAGAGACAATTAAAGGTAACAGCAAATGATTTAGACTGGAATTCTATATATATGGCTTATGTACAGCTCAGCTTGAATGGAATAGATGCGGTATGTATACAGGGAGATACTCTTGCAAATGAAGCATTCTCGGAGAGAAGGGCATTGAGAACACCTAAGAACAAAGGGGTATTGTTATGAGTGAAAGAGATGATCTAATGACTAAATTAAAGCAGATACTTATTGAATATGGTATACCGCCAGATGACTTAAATGCAAAGTTATATCTTGCAATAGATCCGTATGAAATACAGTTAAGAAGTACAGAATTAGTTGTTGCAGATGAAGAGACAACAGAAAAGTATATTAAGCTTTTTCTGGTTAATAAGAGAGTTTCGGGCAGGACAGAGAATACAATAAGGTTTTATGGGCTGAGTTTAAAGATGTTTTTTGCTGAGTGTCCGAAGCTGCCAACGGAAGTAACATCTGATGATATTAAAAGATTTTTTGCATTAAAAGAGATTCGCGATGGCAATAGCAGGGTTTATATCAAAAATCTTTCAAGAGTATTGTCATCATTTTATCAATGGATGCAGAGGGAAGAGTATATAACGCGAAATCCCTTTAATAAAATTGATGAAATTAAACTGCCTAAAGTGAAAAAATCAGCGTTCACAGAAATGCAGATTGAACTATTAAGGGCAAATATAAATGTCAGTGATTTAAGATTGGCGTTGATGTTTGAGATTATGTTATCAACCTGGTGCAGGGTATCAGAGCTAGCAGGAATAAAAATATCTGATTTTTCGGAAGACAGGGAGTCAGTTCTTATACACGGCAAAGGACAAAAGGACAGGATATGTTATATGAATGCAAAAGCTAAAATTGTACTTGTACAATATATGGAATACAGAGATGATAACAATCCTTATCTTTTCCCATCGTGCAAATATACGGCTACAGAAAAACAAGCTTTTTCTTCTGGTACAAAAGGGCTGAAAAAGGAAGAACTATGTAACTGGTGGCATTATAAGGAATATATAGGAAATGGACACATTGATAAGAGTTCGATTGAAAGCAAAATTCGAAGGCTGGGAAAAAAGGCAGGGGTTGATAATACGCATCCCCACCGCTTCAGGCGAACAGGTGCAACATTCGCACTAAGAAGAGGTATGCCTATAGAGCAGGTATCTAAGCTGTTGGGACACGAAAGTATTGAAACAACGCAGATTTATCTTGATATATCAGACAGAGAGCTTGAACAAAGCCACAAGAAATATGTATAGCACATAAGAGGTGAAAAATGGAAGGTTTTGGAACATTTGCCGCCACAGCTAAGCCCTACATAATTAAGAATGGCGAAAAAATACTAAAAGTTGTAGAACCTTACTACTGCCACGAAAAGGAAGTAATAAGAGCATATTGTCCACACTGTGGAACAGAAGTTAACCGCCTGTGGGAAATGGACTATTGCGGAGACTGTGGCGGTCGGATTAGCTGGCACGATCTGCGCGTAGAAGGTTACGGAGACATAGACTAATTATAGAAAAGGAGAACAGGACAATGGAAGTACAGGAAATGTTAAAGAAATTAATAGAGGTAGCATCGCAAAAGGACGTTTTAGAAAAGTATTTATATATATCTTTAAGACATAAAGACCGCTGCGATGACGAGATAACAAGACCAAACAAATATCTTGAAGATATTAATGATGTTATGTCTTTGAAATTAAATACATCAGATGGCTACATTGGCAGATTAAGCGTGAAAGAGAAATTTCTGCAAAGGGCAGGACTGAGCGTGGAAGCTGCTTGGGAGATAGCAAGAGCTAACACAATTAATCAAGAGGATATAAATCCGTATGCTAATGAACTGTTAGAAGCAGCTGAAGCTGTTGAAAATGATTTGCAAAGCATAAAAGAAATAAAAAAGATTGTTAAAGAAGTATGCAGCAATACGATGATCATAACAAGCACGAATAAATATGATGGTGCTGGTGCTATATATGCAACGGAGAAATTAAGACGCTTTGCAAATGGAAGCCAATTATTAATAATACCAAGCAGCATACACGAGCTTATAGCTATGAGATATAAAGACAATATGTATATACCTGAGCTTAATGAATTAATAAGGACTATCAATAAGACTGACATTGGTAAAAATGAGGTCCTGGGCGATAGAGCCTATGTTATCAGTTTATAAGAGGTGTAAAAATGCAAGAAATAAACAAAGTAAATATTACAGGGATAATAATAGGTGCCGGGCACGTAGAGGAAGTTGCTGGAATTCTATATAGCAGTCATATTCTGACAATACTGCTTGAGCGCGATAATGAAAAAATAGACGAGCTAATAGCTGTGATCAGCGACGACGTAGATGATTATGTAGATGAAAATGGAGTGAATATTCCTGTACATATACAGGGAGAGATGCAGACAACCAGGGACTGGCGCAACGGAAAAGTCTATAAATATATCCTTGTGGATAAGTTGGAAATTGTGAGCTTAGAAGATTTTCATTATGCTAATCGCATAAAGCTAAAAGGAACGATAGAGCATATAGCCCACAGAAGACTTGCAGGCGCAAGGATAACAGATTTTAAAATAGCTGTAAATAACAGGCTTACAGGAAAGGTCTGCTATATTCCCTGCGTGAGCTGGGGCGAGAATGCCGACCTTGTAAAAAAATGGAAGAACGGAGATACCGTATATCTTCGCGGCAAAATTAGAAGCAGGGACTACATAAAAGCTACTGAAGAAGGCGACATAGAAGAGAAACGCACTTATGAAATAAGCGTTAATACCATTAAAAGAATTAATACACAATAAATATAAAAATGATGTGCAGGTAAAAAAATAACAGATGGCACTGCAATGCCATCTGTTGTATGTGATGTGCTATATAAAGATGAAATATTCATCAGATACATCTTACAACATACAGCCTTATTAATCAAGTGAAATGCTGGGTTAAGCCCACATTTAAACACTTGATAAAAGTATTAACTTACCGACACATTATACATTTATATACACAAAAAAGATGATGGGGCGGGTAAGCGTATGCCATACGTTAAAAGAACAACCAAAGCTGGAAAAACAATAGAAATAGAATATTATTATACTTCCCGGTATAACAAAAAAGGAATGAAGAAAAGCGACAAGGTAAAGGCAACAGAGGAAGCACAGAAAAAAGTAAATGAAAAGCAGGCAGAAAGAAAACTTCGTCTAATAATGAACAATAATTTTGGTTATGGCGACTTTCATCTGGTCTTAGATTATATAAGACATAGGGGTGAAGAGGACAGGACACCGGAACAGATGAAGAAGGACATACAGGTGTTCCTGCGTGAGTGCCGTAAGGAATATAGAAAGCTTGGATTGGAGTTTAAATATATTCACGTTATGGAAATAGGAAAGAAGGGAGCAAGACACCATCATCTGGTTGTTAATCATATCGACACTGAGGTGTTGCAAAGGTGCTGGTATAAAGCATATGAGGGACACAACAGGGTTAAAGTGTTTCCACTGGACGATGGTGGACAGTATGGCAGGCTTGCAAGCTATTTTATTAAATACACAAGTGAACACCTGAAAGATGATAAGGGCAGAAGGTTACAGGGTAAGCGTTGGAATGCAAGCAAGAACCTGGTTAGGCCCGAGCCTGTATATGAGATAGTAACAGATAGAAACTGGTTTCGGTGTGAAGCTAAAGCACCAAAAGGGTATTATGTTGAAAAGGACAGCATAGAAAAGGGAATAGTAAGCCCTGAGTATTACGGCTATGGATATTACAGATACAGGCTTGTACAGCTGGACGATATGCAGGAGAAGAGAAGCAGAAAGCGGGGTGAAAATAATAAATGCGTAATGTAAGAATAGACAACGAAGCAGGAGCTCAGGAAACATTGTTCCAGTGGGCAGGCTATCAGACTGGCAAGTATCCGGAATTAAAGTTATTACACCATATACCCAATGGTGGCAAAAGGGACAAGCTTACAGCGACTAACCTCAAAAGACAGGGAGTAAAAGCAGGAGTGCCAGACATCTGTCTTCCAGTGGCAAGAGGTGGGTACTTCGGTTTGTACATAGAACTTAAGGTTGGAAGCAACAAGCCAACTAAGCTGCAGAATGAATGGCTGTGTAACTTGAATAAACAGGGGTATCTTGCTGTAGTGTGCTATGGCTGGAGAGAAGCGGCAGAAATGATTGAAACATACTTAAAACTTGCGACAATTAAGCGGACAGATAATAAACTGGATACGGCAACAACAGAAATATTAAAACCGCTGGCATAACTAAAGCACAATATCACATTGGTAGTATGTTTATGTAAAGAATAAAAACAAAAGCGAGGTAGAAGAATGAAAGTAATAAATGTTATTAATCTAAAAGGTGGAGTAGGTAAGACGTATACAAGCTATAACATAGCTTACGAGCTTGCAAAGAGAGGAAATAAGGTTCTTGTACTGGATAACGATAAACAGGGCAATATAAGCAAGATGTGCACCTCTTACAATTCAGACGGAATATGTGCCGTAGCCAAGGCACTCACAGGACAGTATAACAGTCCTGTGGAGCTTATAACACACAGCGGTTACAACATAGATATAATAAGCTCCAATATGTCACTTATGGCAGCAGTATGGGAGATAGCAACAAGCGAAGGAGACCAGATAAGCGCATACAAAGAGCTAATTAACGCCAACATTGATAATGAGCCGCTTAAAGACAGATACGATTATATGATAATCGACAATCCACCGGATATTGCATTTAATGTCATATCTGCCTTAAAGATAACAGATGAAGTAATTGTACCGGTAAAAATTGATGAATGGGCACTTGAAGGTCTTGAGATTATAAGCGAGCAGGTAAAAGAAGCCAAGAAGATAAATCCGGAAATAAAATTACTTGGTGCGCTTGTTACTATGTACAGAAATGACAATAGTAATGTTGTCGGGCTTGAATGGCTTGAGAAGCGCAGCAATATAAAAGTGCTTGGAAAGATAAGATATACAGCTAAAGCGACAGAAAGCACGTTCTTCAATAAGCCGGCATATGAATATAGTCCACTATGTGCAGCGGCACAGGACTATAAAAGATTTGTAAATGATTACTTGGAGGGGGCGTTATAATGGCTAAATTCAGTATGATGGATATATTAAACGCACAGAGCAGGAATAGTGCAGACAACAAAGTAGATAACTATACAGAAATATATCTAAACCCAAAAGAAGTAAAACCAAGCGAGTCTAATTTTTACAGCCAGAATGACATAGAAGAGCTTGCGGACAGCTTCTTGACAGTAGGACAGCAACAGCCGACAGTATTAGCCAGGATAAATGGAGAGTACCGCATAATAAGCGGACACAGACGTAATCTTGCTAACTGTATGTTAATAGATAAAGGTTATGAGGAATATAAAAGCGTGCGTTATCTGTATCGTGATATGACCGAAGCAACATTTGAACTTAGTCTTTTAGTGGGTAATGCCTTTAACAGGGAGCTTACGCCATACGAGAAGATGGAACAGGCGGCAAGACTTAAAAAGGCGCTGGTTAGAGCGAAAGAAGAGGACGGCTTACAGCTTCAGGGAAGATTAAGGGATATTATTGCAGACACGCTTAATGAAAGTACCACTAATATTGCCAGAATGGAGCAGATTAATAATAACCTTACTGATAAGGCAAAAGAACAGTTTAAAAATGGGAATATGGGCATAACTGCTGCATATGAAACAAGTAAGCTTGAGGAATGCGAGCAGGAAGAGATTGCGGACAGATACGCAGGCGGTGAAGATGTAAGAGCCAAAGAGATTGCGGACAAGGTTATTGAGAAAAAGGCAGCAGATAAAGCGGATAAGATAGATAATATGGCAGCAGATGAATATAGAACACCACGCCCGGAAAGCATAACAAGCTTGTGCTATAGCTGTAAGAATTATATGACCTGTAATGTTAAGACGTCTACTTGTAGAAAGTGCGATGAGTATATTGATAAGGCAGAAGCAGAAAAGACAGATGAGCAGCGTTACAATGAGGAACAGACGGCAATTGACAGACAGACTAAAAATATATTGCAGGAAAGAAAGAGACAGGAAGCATTAGACAAGGTGTTACAGCCAAAAGAAAAGAAAATACACGACCTTAAATTAGCCACAATACATTATAACGATGTGGCAGCAGGCAGAAAGACATTTGAACTGCAAAAAAATGACCGCAATTATAAAGTTGGTGACAGGCTATGTCTTAATGAGTACACAGATGGCGTATGTACAGGCAGATACATAGAAGCGGATATTGTATATGTGCTTAAAGATTACAGCGGCTTGGAAGATGGATATTGTATCTTAGGCATTAAAGTTGTAAATGTGTCCGATTCGGACACACAGATAAAAGGTCAGATGAGTTTACAAGATATTTAAGAAAATACTTGACATATGGTACACCCTATGATAATATATATGTGTAAGGAGGTGATACCAATGAAAGACAAAATTAAAAAGTCCGATAATGACTTTAAGACTTGGCTGGTCGGAGCATTAACGGACTTAGGAATAGGAATTATACTTCTTATTCTCGATAAGCTTCTAAGTTAGCTTAGAAGTAGGGACAGGGCGAAAGCTCTTTCCCTTTAATTAATATATCACAGAATATTATTTAAAGAAAGGGGTAAATATATGTTGTTTAAGTTAGGAGTATTTTTTATAGCTATAGGGATAGCAAAGTTGGTTGTATATTTTGTTGGGAAAGGAAGAAAAAATAAATGCCAGTAGGAAGTCCAAACAATCAGACAAAAGCATCTAAAAAATACCAGGATAAAGTAGGCTATGTATCAAAATCATATAAGCTTAAAAAGGATATTGTGAAGGAGTTTGCTGATAAGTGCGAAAATGATAATAAAAGTCAAGCTTCGGTCATTACGGAGCTTATGAAGTTATACATTTCTGATAAGATTGTGTTATAATAAAACAATAGTTAAGAACAAAAGTGAGAGCGTAAAGGAGAGATGAAGAAAAGCAGTAACAAACGAAAGCGTATAAAAAGAGTTAAAGGGAATGACTAAGAAAGAATTAGAAGATATTATGACTAAAGCAGTGGCAGCAGGTATCAAGAAATACAGAGAAGAGCGCAAAGAAGAGGTCAGAGCTAATAAGTTCCACGACACCTACATCTTGATGAAGAACTATAGAAGTGCTAAGTATCACGCTCAAAATGCTGTATCTGATAGTGAACAGCTTGCTAATACTGCGTTAGGACATAATGAGCATTTAGAGAGTGTAAGACACACGCGAGCACAGACAATGCTAATGCTTGCGCATATAGATACAGCATTGGCAGAGATGAAAAGAAGACGTACACAGCAAGGCAGGGAAATAGAATATAAAGCTTTTGAGATGTATTTCGTCGAGGGTATGGACTACGAGTATATAGCCGAACAGCTTAACACAGGGAAGAACACACCTCGTAGATGGGTAAGTTCTATTGTTGATGAGCTGGGGACATTGTTGTGGGGGTATGAGCTTGAAAGACTGGGCTGAAAGTTTTTACTTTGGAAAACAGTGGCGAAAGACAAGAGAAGACTATTTGAAGTCTAAGAACTGGACGTGTGAGCGGTGTGGAGAAGCCGCAACAATAGTCCATCATAAGAAATGGCTTACACGCAATAACATCAATGATGTTAATGTAACATTGAACTGGAAGAACTTAGAAGCGTTGTGTCAGGACTGCCACAACAAAGAACATCACAGACACGAAAGAGAGCAAAAAAGATATATTGTTGACGAATACGGCAATGTACACCGCCCCCATTAAAATGCTTTGGGGCAGTCTAAGGATAACCGAGTGTGAAGCCATATTTTACTCTGCAAGGGTCGCACACGCGTGGTGTAGGGGGTGTGGTGTAAGTGGTGAAAATGTGGTAAAAAGATGGTGTTGATGTAGTGAAAGAATAAAAGTATAATAATAGCGTGAAAGAGCAGGAAAGCAAGCTGGTAACAGCATTTGGCTTTTCTGCTCTTTTGCATATTCTGTGTTATAAAGCCCCTTAGCCCGGCGTTTTGGGTGTCGGGCTAAAATTATAAAAAAAGGGGTGTGAAATGGCACGAAAAAAGACTAAAGACAAGCTGATTGAAGACGAAAAAAGCCGTTTAAAAGACATTTTTAGGAACTTGGATGAGAATAAACGCGAGCTTGTAACACCCTTAATTGAAAAGGCTGCTTTTATGTCTATAGAACTGGACATTTTACAGGAAAATATTAAACAGAATGGTTGGACAAGCGAGTATAAAAATGGTGAAAATCAGTATGGAACAAAGAAAAGCCCAGAAGCAGAAACGTATGTTGCTTTAACTAAAAATTACGCTGCTATTGTAAGACAATTAACGGATTTAGTGCCGACAGCAGAAAAGAAAAAAAACCGATTGGCACTATTGAGGGAAGAATAATTGCACAGCATTAATTATATACAGAAATATTACAAAGCAATAACAACAGGCAAAGTTGTTGTTGGTGAGTGGATAAAGCTGATATATGCAATTCTGGTTAGGGGGCTTGAAAGTAAAAAATACATATACAATGCTAAAAAAGCAGATAAAGCAATAAAATTTATAGAAAATTTCTGTCATCATAGTAAAGGTAGAAATGATTTACTTAAGCTTGAACTGTGGCAGAAAGCAATTGTTAGTGCGATTTTTGGCATTGTAGATGGTAATGATGTAAGGATTTTCAGAGAAGTTTTTATTGTCGTAGGAAGAAAGAACGGCAAGAGCTTATTTGCAAGTGCGATAATTGCCTATATGGCATATTTAGAGCCAGAATATGGACAGGAAATATATTGCCTTGCTCCGAAGCTGGAGCAGACAGATGCAGTATATAATTGCTTCTACGAGATGGTTAAGAATGAAGATGAGCTTAAAGAGGTATCTAAGAAGCGTAGAAGCGATATTTACATTTCGGAGACGAATACTAAAATTAAGCCTATTGCATTTAATGCCAAAAAAAGTGATGGATTTAACCCGCAATTAGTTATCTGTGACGAGCTGGCAGCTTGGGTTGGTGATGCCGGTCTGAAACAGTACGAGGTTATGAAGTCCGCCTTAGGCGCAAGAAAACAGCCTATAATATTAAGCATTTCGACTGCTGGTTATGTAAATGATGGTATATATGATGAACTTATGAAACGTGCAACGGCATTTCTTAAGGGAAACAGTAAAGAACAGAGACTGTTACCATTTTTGTACATAATAGACGACGTTGAAAAGTGGGACGATATCGAAGAACTTAAAAAGGCTAATCCCAATATGGGTGTAAGCGTACAGCCAGAGTTCTTTATTGAAGAGATTGCGATTGCAAAGGGGAGCTTAAGCAAAAAAGCAGAATTTCTTACTAAATACTGCAATATTAAACAGAGCAGCTCTGTAGCTTGGCTTAATTATATTACAGTGGATAAAGCAATGGCGGATTATACGTTAGAGGACTTTAAGGGGTGTTATGGTGTCGGTGGCATAGATTTATCGCAGACAACAGACCTAACCGCCGCAACGGCTCTTATAGAGAAGAGTAATATACTGTATGCGTTTACACAGTTCTTTATGCCGGCTAATAAGCTGGAAGAACAGCAGGCAGTTGATGGCATACCTTATGGGATATATGCACAAAAAGGCATATTAACGCTCTCAGGTGAAAATTACGTTGATTATAAAGATGTCTTTAATTGGTATGTCGAATTAATTAGAAAATACCAGATTAGAATGTTAAAAATCGGATATGACAGATATAGCGCACAGTATCTTGTGGACGACCTTAAAAAATTTGGTTTTCATACGGACGATGTCTATCAGGGCGAAAACCTTACACCTGTCATAAGGGAGTTTGAGGGCATAATTAAAGACGGAAACTTTAAGATTTGTAACAATAATCTGTTAAAAATACATTTTCTTGATGTTGCTATGAAACAAAATGCAGAGACACGAAGAATAAGACCAGTAAAGCTTGAATCTAAAGCACATATTGATGGTTTTGTATCGGTGATTGATGCGATGACCGTAAGACAAAAATACTGGAAAGAAGTTGGACTCTTATTGAAAAATGAAAAAGCGGGGTGATAACATAGGATTATTTGATTATGTATTCGGAAAAAAGAAGAAAGAAAAAGAACAGATTAATAGATATTTCAGCCTGTTAAGCGGTTACAGCCCTGTTTTTACAACATTTAGTGGGAGTGTGTACGAGATGGATTTAACCAGGACGGCAATTAATACATTCGCCACGCATTGCAGCAAGCTTAAACCGGAAATCGAAGGCGAAGCATTGAAACATCTCGAAAAAACGCTACAGTTTAAGCCTAATTTTTTTATGGATACAACTAAGTTTCTCGCAAGAGTAGCGACAATTTTAGAGTGTGAACACACAGTATTCATAATACCTATTGAAGACAGGTGGGGCGAGCTGTGTGGCTGGTATCCAATTCGACCGCAATACACTGAGCTTATAGAGCATAACGAAAAAGCGTATCTTCGTTATAATTTCGCCAATGGCGAAAAGGCTTGTATTGAGTATGAAAAGGTAGGAGTGCTGACAACTCATCAATACAAGAATGATATTGTTGGGGAGGACAATGATACATTACAGCCGACATTACAGCTTATACAGACTACTAACGAAGGCATTATTAATGCTGTTAAGAATTCGGCAAATATACGTTTCTTGGCGAAAGTGGGGAACATACTATCAGATGAGGATATTAAGGCAGCGAGGGATGATTTTGCTGAGAAAAATCTGACAAGTGATAACACAAGTGGATTGTTAGTGTACGACAACAAATTTGAAAATTTAAAGCAGATAGATAGTAAGCCGTACACGCCGAATGCGTTACAAATGCAGCAGATACAAGAGAATGTCTGCACACATTTTGGGACGAATATGGACATATTGCAGAACAAATTCAACGAGGAAACGTGGGGCGCATATTACGAAGGCAAGATTGAGCCTTTCGCTCTGCAATTATCGCTGGTTATGTCTAATATGTCTTTGTCATTAGAACAGTTGGCAGATAATGCAATAACATTCAGTGCTAATAGATTACAGTATGCAAGTAATGCAACAAAATTACAGGTAAGTACACAGCTATTTGACAGGGGGCTGATTAACAGAAATTCTGTGATGGATATATGGAATATGCCGCACGTTGAAGATGGGGATAAATATTATATCCGTAGAGAATATACAGAAGTTGACCAGTTAGAAAAAATGAGCTGATTAATGATAAGAACGAAAGTAAAGAGCAAGACACAAAAAATGATGATGTGGCAGCAGGAGAGGAGAATAACAACGGATAAAGAGTATAGAAGTATTGTAATGCCGCTGGTTCCGGTAACAGAGCAGAAACAGCTGGAAAGTGATTACTATGTAGAGGGTTATGCTACGACCTTCGACAGTCCGTATCTGCTATATGAGGATTTTGAGGGTACTAAATACTATGAAATAATAGACAGACACGCGCTAGATAATGCAGATATAAGCGATGTAATAATGCAGTACGACCACACAGGGCGCATATATGCGCGTAACAGCAATAATACACTCATTCTCAAGCCAGATGATAAAGGTTTGCTTATTGCGGCAGATTTAAGCCGTACAAGCCTATCAAAAGAGTTGTATGAGGATATAAGCGCAGGAATGATCAATAAAATGAGTTGGGCTTTTGTCGTGGAAGAAGAAAGCTATGACAGAGCTACACACACAAGAACAGTTTTAAAAGTAAAAAAAGTATATGATGTCAGTGCTGTAAGTATTCCAGCTAATGACAACACAATAATAGCTGCAAGAAATTATTTTAATGCCAAGGCAGAAAAAGAACAGCAGTTAATTAAAAGAACTAAAGCGTTAAAAATATTGACAAGCATAGTATAGGAGAAACTAATGAGATTAAAGGAAATTGAAAAAAGATTAGCAGAGATTAAGACAGATCTTGAAGCAAGAACAGCTGAATTAACAGCGGAAGAATTAGAAGCATATGAAACAGAAGTAAAGACATTACAGGAAGAACGTACACAGTTATTGGAGCAGCAGGAAAAAAGAAGCAAGCTTCTTTCTTCACTTGCTGGTAATACAGCTGATAATGTGTCGGGTAATAATCCGCAAAATATGCCTAGTGTTTTACAGACATTCGGGGAGAAAAGAAAGGCTGAGAACCCAACAGATACCAAAGAGTATCGCACTGCATTTATGCATTATATGTGCCGTGGTACTGCTATGCCGCTTGAATTAAGAAGCGGAGAAAATACAACAGTAGCGGACACAGGTGCTGTAATTCCTAACACAATTATGCAGGAAATAATTACAAAGATGGAAAGCTACGGCAATCTTTACGCAGGTTTCAGAAAGCTTAATATTCAGGGTGGTGTTGCTATACCTATCGCAGATATTAAGCCGACAGCGACTTGGGTAGGTGAAGAAAGCGGCAATGATCAGAAGCTTAGTGCTAAGAATTCCATTACATTTAATTATTATGGTCTGGAGGTAAAGATAAGCCAGAGCATACTTGTAAATGTTGTTACATTGGAGATGTTCCAGAAGCTTTTTATCCCGCTTGCAACAGAAGCTATTGTTAAGGCTATAGAAGTGGCAGCAGTCAAGGGAGAAGGTTCAACACATAACCAGCCGCTTGGAATAACTAAAGACCCAAGGGTTACTAATGTTGTAACACTTACAGAAAAAGAAATATCAAGCTGGAGTGGCTGGCATAAGAATGTTAAGAGCAAGATTAAGAAGTCGTATAGAGATGGGATATTTATTCTTAATCAATCTACATTTGACAGTTATATTGACGGTATGGTTGACAGCAACGGACAGCCAATTGGACGCGTAAATTATGGTGTGAATGGTGAGGAAAAATACCGCTTTATGGGCAGAACTGTAGAGACAGTAGAAGATGATGTAATTGCAAGCTTTGCAGATGCCAATAACGATGATGTAATTGGTATTTATATGAAGCTTAGCGATTATGTAGTTAATTCTAATATGAGTATGACAGTAACAAAATGGACAGACCACGATAATAATAAGATTAAGAACAAAGTTATGATGATTGTAGATGGAAAGCTTGCAGATGCGGCAGGTGTAATCATAATCAAGAAGAAGGTTGGAGAGGTTTAATTTAATATGGCTGTATAGGTGTATAAAGCTTATACAGCCATTGTATTAGAAGGAGGCATAAATGGCAGCTTATGAAAGAAAAGAGCTAGAAGCTTATACCGTTAAAGAACTTAGGGAAATGCTTAAAGCTAATGGACTAGATGAAAAAGGTGATATAACAGCTAAAAAGAATGAGCTTATTGAGAGACTCTTGAATAATACTCCAGATAAAGATGTTTCTGACAATCCCGATGTGTCCGAATCGGACACAATGCCAGAGTGTGTTGTAACACCAAAAGATATAGTTACTGTAAAGGTAATAGACACCTACAAAGATACTAAAAGAAATTGTACTCAGCATATAGGGGATATATTTGATACTAATGAGGAGCGTGCCCATCAGCTTGTTGCTGCTGGTGTTGCTATGATCGTATGACAGATATAGTTAATGTGATCAAGGGAGCAATGAGAATGAGCGTCGCCTCTGAAATTATCGACAATGACATATATAACTGTGTGCAGGCCTGCAAGACTGATTTAGCTCTTGCAGGAGTGAAAAAGATAGATGAAAACGACCCGCTTATTATTATGACTCTAACAGCATATGTTAAGGCGGAATTTAATTATAACAATATCGGTGAGCGGTATAAGCTTAGCTATGACACATTAAAGACACGTCTTGCACTTGCAGGAAAATACAATAATGAGGTTGCAGATGATAGCAGAGATAACATTAATATGCAGAATTAACGCCACAGAAGAAAAAAGGACAAAGGTGCTTGCAGAAATTGAGAGCATAACGCAGAAGGAGTATTCGGCAGCAGGTGAAAAAGGTGTTAAGCCAGCACACAAAATTGTTATGTGGCGGTATGAATATAACAATGAAACTGAGATGGAGCTTGATGGTCAGCGGTTGACAATATACAGGACATATAATAAGACAACAGAAGATAGAATTGAATTATATGCAGAGAAAAGATTGGGCAAAAGATGAATGAAGTAATACAGATTGAGGATACAGCCAGTACAATAGCACAGGCACTTACAGAGTATGATCAGGAAGTCGCAGATAAAACTAAAAAGGTTGTTGATAAGGTATCCAAAGAAACGGTTGAAAGATTACAGCAGATAAGTCCTAAGCGTACTGGAGTATATGCTGAAAGCTGGAAACGTAAAAAGGCTTACGAAGATACAAGAACCAAAAGAAATACTGTATATAATCCCAAGAAGTATCAATTGACACATCTTCTTGAGTATGGACATAGTTCAAAGTATGGTGAGGTTAAGGGAATACCACATATTTTGATAGCTAACAAAGAAGCAGCAGAAAAACTAGAACAGGGAATTAAAAAGACACTTGAATGAAAACAGATACTATTATACAGAGAATTAGAAATACAGGGCTTCCATATACTGAAATAGAATTCCAGGGAACAATAGAAACTCCGTTTCCTCAACTTCCATACATTGTATATATTAAACCTCTTATAGAAGAGGATAAAAGTGATGATGGAGCTGTATATATAAGACGTGTAAAAATGGCTATAGAATTATATACAGATAGAACACCAGAAGAAGTGCTTGAAAAGAAAATAGAAGAGGAAGTTCTAAAGGATATTGAATATAAAAAATATCAGACAAAAATAGAAAATGAGGATATTACACAGACAGCATACGAATTTAGCATTATTGAGAAAGGAAAAATAAATGGATAGCGAAAGAATTATTTTAGGAAGTGGTAAATTGTATTGTTTGCAGTTTACAGGAGAAATACCGGAAGACACAGTTATTGAAACAGAGGAGAACCAGTTAGCACACATTAAGGGCGGTGCAACGCTAGAATATAAATCTGAGATTTATACAGTAGAAGATGACTTAGCACTAGTTAAAAAGTCGGCACTTACAAGCGAGGAAGCAACTTTAAAGGCTGGTCTGCTTACCTGGTGCGGCAAGACGTTAAAGAAGCTGTGCTCGACAGCAAGAATAACAGAAACAAAGACAAAGCGTACTGTAAAAATCGGAGGAATAAAGAACCAGACAAAGGAAAAATATCTTCTTAGATTTCTGCACGAAGATAAAGAAGATGGCAATGTCCGAGTTACAATTGTTGGTAAGAATGAGGGAGGCTTTAGCTTCAGCTTCGCTAAGGATACCGAGAGTACATTAGAGCCAGAATTTAAGGCACATCCAATGGACAAAGAAGGAACACTGATAATATTTGAAGAAGACATTATAGAAGAGGTATAAAATGGCAAATAAATATTTTGATTTTGGTAAGGTTAAGAGAAGCTTCTACACAACAAAGCTTCGAGATGGAACAACGCTTGTAGTTGAAATGCCGAAGAAAAAGACATTTGAAAAAATGCAGGAAGTATCAGAAACAGATAAAGATGATAGTAATATAGATGCTTATAATAAGCTCTTAGAGCTTATGGCAGAAATCTTGAGCAATAACCGAAATAAGAAAAAGATAACAGCTGAGTATCTTGAAGAGGAAGGCTATACAATAGAGGATATTGTAACATACATAGATAATTATACAGAGTTTGTTAATACAATTACCAGGAACCCAAACTAAAAATACCGCACTGTCCGGTTAGCAGTAGTGGCGGTGCGGTATATTACGAAATACAGACAATGTCAGAAAAGCTTGTTATTGATTATCTTAATATATCTATATTTGATATTCAGGATATGCCTATAGATTTATATTTGTTTTTTATGCGGGAAGCATTCTTGACAAAGATGATGGAAACGAAAGAAGGACGTGATTATCTTGCTGATTGCTGGAGGTTTGAACAGACTAAGCCAGACAGGCAGAAGATACGCGAAAAGATAAAGGATACTAAATAAGTTGGAAAACATTAAAGGTATTACCATAGAAATAGGGGGAAATACCACTAAGCTTTCACAGGCGTTATCTTCTGTTAATAAGCAGAGCAGTGCACTACAAAAAGAGCTTAGGGAAGTGGACAAGCTATTAAAACTTGACCCAACTAACACAGAATTATTAACACAGAAACAGAACTTGCTTAAAAATGCGATTTCCAGTACAAAGGATAAATTAAATACACTTAAGGAAGCTGAAAAGCAGGTACAGGAACAGTTTAAGCGTGGTGAGGTATCAGAACAGCAGTACAGAAGCTTACAGAGGGAGATAATATCAACAGAGCAGAGCTTAAAAAGCTTATATAAAGCAACAAGCGAAAGCTCCGCAGCCCTTGAAAAAATAGGCGCTGGAGCTGATAAGCTTTCTGAAAAGGCTGGAAATCTTTCAAGTAAGTTAAAGCCAGTAAGTGCAGCGGCTCTGGCAGCAGGAACAGCAAGTATTGTGGGCGCATCTAACTTTGAAGATGCAATAGCTAAAGTATCTACTATAGCTGACAGCAGTATTGTAAGCGTAAATGATATGAGTGCAGCAATACTACAGCTGTCGAATGATACCGGACAATCGGCTACAGATATAGCAGAGTCTGTCTATAATGCCATATCGGGCGGTGTCAATACCGCTGATGCTGTTACATTTGTGGCGAATGCCAGCAAACTTGCGAAAGCTGGATTTACAGACACGGCAAATGCAACGGATATCTTAACGACAGCTCTTAATGCTTATGGGTTAGAGGCGGATAAAGTTACAAGTATAAGCGATATGCTTATAACAACGCAGAATTTAGGTAAGACGACTGTTAATGAATTATCTAGTGCGATGGGTAAAGTTATACCTACAGCGAAAGCTAACAATGTTCAGCTTGATCAGGTGTGTACTGCATACGCTGATATGACCGCCAAAGGTATAGCAACGGCAGAGAGTACGACATATCTTAACTCTATGTTAAATGAGTTAGGCAAAGGCGGAACTACTGTAGATACTATATTAAGGGAAAAGACAGGAAAGTCATTTAGTGAGCTGAACGCTGATGGCGCAATATTAACAGACAGTTTGCAGATACTTAAGGACAGTGCAGCGGAGACAGGTAAATCTTTTGGCGATTTATGGAGCAGTTCGGAAGCTGGAAAGGCTGCAACTGTACTTTTGGGAGACAGTACAGAAGAATTTAATGATATTCTTGTAAAAATGCAGGACAGCACAGGCACGACAAGTGAAGCCTTTGACAAGCTTGATACAGATAGCAACAAAGCAAAGATTGCACTTAATCAGGCTAAAAATGCCGCTACTGACTTAGGTACGCAGGGGTTAGAACTTTTAAGACCGCTTTTAGAGAAAACAACAGAAAAGGTTAAAGAGTGTACAGAGCATATAGCTGGAATGTCAGACGAACAGAAACAAGCGATTGATAAGGCTATAGCTGTAGCAGCGGTAATTGCACCGCTGCTTCTGGTAATAAGCAAGGTATCTTCTACGGTAAGTACAGTAACGCAGGCCTGTAAAGATTTAAGACTAGTAATATTGCTTGTTAATGAAGCGTTGGCGGCTAACCCGATTATACTTGTTATTGCGGCAATTACGGCATTAATAGCAATTATTGTAACAATGTACAATAAATGTGAGTGGTTCAGAAATGGCGTAAATGATATTTTTAGCAATATACAGGAATTTACCTCAGGAGTAGTAGATGCGATCCGGACGTTTATAGAAAATATCTGGACGAAGATACAGGAAATATGGGGATATATATCGCCGTATATTTTGGCTGCGAAAGATTATATCTCCGGCATTTTAAACGACATAGTAGAAACCTTTAAAAATGCCTGGGAGATTATTAAGGCAGTATGGAATTTAGTTGCTCCGTTTTTTGCTGCCATATGGGAAAATATAAAGCTTGTTTTCTCAGTTGTGGGAGATGTGCTTGGAAGTTACTTTAAGCTTGCCTGGGAAATTATAAAAAGTGTCTGGAGTGTTGCCGGTGCTTACTTTGCGATGATCTGGAATACAATTAAAAACATATTCGCAGTTGTTAAAGATGTGCTTTCCGGAGATTTTAGCGGAGCTTGGGAAGCAATTAAGAATATTTTTTCCGGCTTTGCAAACTATTTTCAAGCTATCTGGAACGCTGTAAGGAATATATTTGACTCTGTTGGAGAATTCTTTAGTGATGTATTCGGTGCAGGCTGGCAGGCGGTGAAGAATGCTTTTGATAATTTTGTTGATTTCTTTTCCGAGTTATGGAACAGGATAAAAGACACATTTTCAGATCTTGGTGAGTGCATAGGTGGTGCTATTGGAGATGCGGTTGAAACGGCAATAAATGGAGTAATTTCAACAATAGAAAATACAATTAATGGTGCAATAGGTCTGATTAATAAAGCTCTTAACCTTATAAATAAAATTCCCGGTGTTGATATTCCTGAAATTAATGAATTAGATCTACCGCGCCTGGCACACGGTGGCGTTATTGCCGAAGGTGGTGCAATGGTTGCAGAAGCAGGCCCGGAATTAATAAAGATGGTTAATGGTAAGGCTGTTGTAACACCGCTTACACCAAGCGCAAAAAATACTGCGATGGATTCAGTAGATAAAAATAATAATACGATTAACAATATTAATCTTAATATTGAGCATTTCGAGAACAATAGAGAGACGGATATCAGGGAACTTACAGAAGAGATGTTGCAGACTGCGGAAGATATAAAAGAAAGGGATAACAGAGTTTATGCGTGATTATCTTAATAGTTTTACTTACAAAGGCGTTAATTCGCTGGATATGGGACTTGTAATTTTGGAAAAAAGCAGCGCATACAATACAGCAGTACCAGTTATAGATACTATAAGTGTACCAGCGAGAGGTACACTTATAGTGGATAACAGAACTGACGAGCTTGACAATGTGCAATTCGAAGATTATCAGGAAAAATATATCTGCTGTATGAATATGGAACATTTAGGAATAAGCCTTGAAGAACATGCACGCCGTTTGTTTGGGTGGCTTTATAAGGGGGATATAGCATTTAATAAGCTGTATGATACATATGATGAAGATTATTATACATATGCTTATATAAGCAATAATGCAGGCATAACAGACCTTGCAAAGAGAATGTTAAGTAAGATAGAGATAGAATTCACCTGCAAAGCGTATAAAAGGAATATAAAAGGCGATAAGATTATTTCATTGGTTAAAGCGGCTACTCTTTATAATCCAGAAGAATATACATCATTGCCATATATAAAAATATATGGCAATGGGAATATAACTCTTAGTATTAATAACAGGTCACACGCATTTAAAGATGTAGATGGATACATAGAGATAGATAGCGAGCTGATGAACGCATATAAAGATAAACAATTACAAAATAATAAAATGCTTACCACACTGTTTCCTAAGCTGGCAGCAGGAGCTAATAATATAAGCTGGGTGGGCGGTGTAACGAAAGTAGAGATTATACCAAGGTGGCAAAAGTTATGATACCTATACTGTACGATAAAAGAGAAACAGAGTTTTTGACCAATGGAATAGGCTTTCTGACTGACACAGTAAGCTGTCTTGTTACGGAGGAACGTAACGGTGCATATGAGCTTACGCTTGTATATCCGCAAAATGGACATCTTTCAGAATACATAGAGGAAGATAGTATTATTAAGGTTAAAGCTAATGATACAGATACATTACAGCTCTTTAGAATATATAAAACAGGTAAGCAGATAGGCAGTAATACAACGTATTATGCAGAACATATAAGCTATGAATTAACTGCTAATCCAGTAGAATGCTTTAGCGTAAGCGGTGTTAATGCACAACAGGCACTTACAGAGCTTTTAAGGCAGGCAGTATTTACACATAAATATACAGGATACAGCGACATAACAACAGTTAATAAGACGAGCATAAATGAAGTTATAAGCGTAAGAAAAGCACTTGGCGGTATAAGTGGAAGTCTGCTGGACGTCTGGGGTGGTGAATACCACTTTGATAATTATAAAGTAGAGCTGCTTAAGCATCGTGGCAGAAATAATGGTGTTACGATTGCTTATGGTAAGAACCTTATAGAAGCAAAACAGGAAAAGAATATTGCTGATGTAGTAACAGCAATATTTCCATATGCGTATTATAAGCCGGATGGCACAGATGAGGATGTATATGTGTCTCTTAAAGAAAAGCTGCTTATACACCCGGACAGTGATGTATACGCCTATACAAGATGTGAGCCGATAGATTTTAGTGGAGAATTTGAGGATGGTGTAATAATAACAACGGATATGCTTAGGGAAAAAGCACAAAAGTATATAGATAATATGTCTGTAGCACCAGATATTAATATAACATTGTCTTATGCACAGCTTAAAAAGACAAAGGATTATAAAAATATTGAAGTGATGGAGAATATATCTTTGTGTGACACAATTAATGTACAGATAGACAAGCTGGGCATTAATGCAACTGCAAAAGTAGTCAAAACAACTTATAACAGCCTTAAAGAGCGCTTTGAAAGTGCTGAGGTAGGAAGTGTACGCACTAATCTTGTAAAACAGCTTAATGCAAAGCAGAAAGAAACACAGGATAATATACAGAATAGTAATAACAGGTCAGAAGCTATAAAAGAAAAGCTTGAGAAAACAATAAAAGATGTAACAGCAGCAATTACAGGCAATAGTGGCGGTTATGTAGTCCTTTACCCGGAGAAGAACCCGCAGGAAATATTAATATTAGATACCCCGGATATTAATACAGCTAAAAATGTCTGGCGTTGGAATTTAGCAGGACTGGGGCACAGCTCGAATGGCGTAAATGGAACATTTACAACAGCTATAACAGCAGACGGACAGATTGTAGCAGACTTTATAACAGCCGGAAAGCTTACAGGGGAAATCTTAGCCGCTGGCACTGTGTACGCAGAAGCGTTAGATGTGAAGTACAGAGAGTCAGTTAAAAAATACACAGATGATGCCAAGGAATATGCTATAAAGACATCTTCTACAGAAATAAAAAATACAGCGGAAGAGCTGAAGCTGATGGCAAAAGGCATACAAGAGGATAATATGCACAATTATGTGGATAATCCTTGCTTTAGTGGGAATTTTGGGGATAACGATTGGTATACTAATACAAGTAATAATGCGATTGTTGATACTTCTCTTGGAAGATGTGCAAAGATAGTAAGAGGCACAGACCCATCATATATATACATAAATGTTGGCAAGCTGGAGACTGGAACTTATAGAATAAGTCTTAAGGCTGCAACAATAAAGGGACAGGAGCCATTAACAAATGTGAGGACGAGCTTCAGATCCTCTAGTTATACTAATAGCAGAGGTGAGCTTAAATCTGATGAATGGACTGTTATAGATAGAGATATCGAAATAACGGAAGCAAGCTCTAATATTTTGTATATATATGCTGGAAGTATGAACAGTACGCTTTTAGTTACAGATGTAAAGGTACTGGGGCTATTTAGAACATATGCAGAAACGCAAATTAAACTGCGTGATGAAGCAATAGAGCTTGAAGCACAGAGGGCACAGACAGCAGAAGAAGCGCTCAGATCTTCTATTAAAGTGAATGCAAATAATATACAAAGCTGTGTGACAAAAGGAAATGTAAGCAGTTATATAACACAGTATTACAACAATGTGTTGATAGCATTTAACAATAGTTCTAAATATGTACAGATTAAAGCTGGAGAGATAGACATATATAATGGAACAGTAGACAGTTCTGGTTTGATGAGCAGATTTGACCAGAATGGTAACAACTTTTGGCGCGATGGCTATTTCGTTGGAAAGATAGGAACTAATCGCTGGAAAGACGACAACAGCCATAAAGGGCTTGTATTTGATTTGGAAATGCAGGGGAAATATATGTGTTGGTCGCGAAAGAAAAAGACCGATGATGATTATAGTGCAGTTTTATGTTATTCGAGGAGTGATAGCATCTATACAGAAGAGGGCTTGCATTTTGGTACTGATCTATACGCGCATAATTATAAAATGCAAAATGTAAATCTCGTTAATACCCAGACAAACGGATATAGAACAGTAACCAAAAAAATACCAATAATAACAAGCATCAAGAAAAATGATGATGGGACGATTACTTGGACATATAGCAGCTTTAACGTAAGAAATGGCTTAGTAACGGCAGCACCTCCAAATTCAGAAGATATATAAGGAGAATATAAAATGAAGGATATAAAAGACGAAGAAATATTAATAACAACGGAAGCAGAAGAACCAAAACAGGAAGAAGTACCACCGGAAGGAAAGGAGACTATTAAGATTAATGGATAGGCAGAATGAGTTGGAAAAAAATACAGAAGAAATAGAAGAAAAAAAGCCACCTTTAAATGTGACAATAACAGCGGCAAGAGCGGATATGCAGATGGCTATTATAGATATAGAACAGAGGTATAAACTGCCAGCATATCTTACGGATTTGATTGTAAGTGCCTGCTTAAGCGACATCAGGGACTGCGTAACGAAAGAATTAATTAATTAAAGGTGATATAATGAGTATAACAAATACACAGAAAATTAAGGTTGCAATAGATGATAAGCCGCCTTTTGAATATGTGCTGGCTAAAGAGGGCGAGATAACAAGCCGTACAATAGAAATAAGCTTTATTGAAAATAATATGGATTATACAATCCCGGCAAACACAACAGCAAGAATAAAGGTATTTAAGCCGGACGGCAACAGAATTATTGATGACTGTCAGATAAAGAATAATAAGGTAATATGTACGCTTAGCGAGCAGATGTTAAGTGCAGCTGGTGTTGGAAAAGGTGAAATATTATTATATAACGGAGATGATGTTCTTATTAGTGCAACATTTTATATGAAAATAGTAGAAAGTGTATATAAAAACCATACACTTATAAGCGATAATGATTATTTTAGTCTTAATAAGATAATGATAGAGACTATACAGGTAAGAGAAAGCTTAGAGGGTGCGGCAAAGATAGCGGAGACACAGGGAGACAGAGCCAGAGAAGCAGCGGATAAAGCAAATAAAGCGGCAACAACAGCGGATACAGCTACAGCAGCAGCAAATAAGGCAACTGAGGCAGCACAAAAAGTTGTTAATAATGTAAGTATGATAACAGCACAGGCAACAAATGCGGCAACAAATGCGGCATCTAGTGCGAGTGCGGCGGCAAGCAGTGCAAAGGCAGCGGCGGCATCAGAAAGCAATGCCAATACATATAAGACCAATGCAGCATCTAGTGCGAGTGCGGCGGCAAGCAGTGCAAAGGCAGCGGCGGCATCAGAAAGCAATGCCAATACATATAAGACCAATGCAGCATCTAGTGCGAGTGCGGCGGCAAGCAGTGCAAAGGCAGCGGCGGCATCAGAAA
>OGOT01000735.1_pt1 | contig 26705 bp, 20 predicted proteins | sample 1552791 | NCBI WGS metagenome assembly OGOT01 (sample SAMEA2580160, study PRJEB22360) | human gut metagenome | biome: human gut; feature: human-associated habitat; material: faeces | place: Denmark | collected 2008/2010
AAAAGCCATAACTACACGTGGCCCTTCCCGGTTGTCGTGGCCGATGAGTCCACCAGGCTGAAAAGTTTCCGGACAAGACAAGGCTCTAAGCGTGCGAAGGCCCTGGCCAAGTTCACGAACTTCTTCCGGAGGTTTATCGCTCTAACCGGTACGCCTTCTCCCAACGGTCTCAATGACCTGTGGGGCCAGCTCTGGTTTATCGACAACGGTCAGCGCCTGGGTAAGTCCTTCACTGCGTACCATGAGCGGTGGTTTAGACCTCTGCGTGTAGGTGCGACTGCGGCCGCCGTGCAGTGGGTCCCTCTGGAGTGTGCCCAGGAGCAGATTCAGAATGCCATTTCCGACGTCTGCTTGTCGATCAAAGCCGAGGACTACTTCGATTTAGACAAGCCGCATTTTGTGAACGTCGAAGTCGGATTGCCGGACGAGGCTAAGGCCCTGTACAACGACATGGAGCGTGAGCTCTTTATCGAGCTGGCTAATGCCACCACGGTGGAAGCAGCTAACGCGGCGGCTAAGACCGTGAAGTGTCTCCAGTTGGCAAACGGCGCGATCTACACCGACGACACTCATAACTGGCAAGAGGTCCACACGGCAAAGCTGGACGCGCTCGCCTCTATTGTTGAAGAGGCCGCGGGCGAGCCGCTCCTGGTGGCCTATCAATTTAAAACGGACCTCGCCCGCATCCTGGAAGCATTCCCCAAAGCCCGCGCCTTCGATAAACGTCCGGAGACTGTTGAGGCTTTTAACAACGGCGAGATTCCCATGCTACTCGTTCACCCGGCAAGTGCGGGCCATGGCCTGAGTCTGCAAGACGGCTCCAGCAAGCTCGTGTTCTTTAGCCAGTGGTGGAATTTGGAAGAGTACCTCCAGGTGATTGAGCGTATCGGCCCGATGCGTCAGCTCCAGGCCGGCCACCCGCGAGTCGTCACGGTCTATCAGATCCTGGCGAAGGACACGATCGACTATGTGGCCTTAGCTAAAAAACGATCTAAGCGGGAAGTCCAGGACATGCTGCTGGACTACCTGCGAAACAAAGGAGAGAAAAATGAATTTTCTCGATCAAAGGATTAAGACGTTTGCCTCTCAGGGGCTCAGCCCATACGAGATTGAAGAGAAGCTCGGATTTAAACACTACACCATCCATATCGAGCACCACGAAGCACTTATGGCCGGTTACTCCTTCGACGTCAAAAGCGAAAAGAAGTTAGCAGCAAAAGAGCGCAAGCGAGACTACCAGCGAGCTTATGAGGCGAACCACCGTAAGGAGCGAAAGCACATACATCAGGAACGTTATGCGAATGACCCGGAATATCGGAAGCGCATACAAGAGGCGCAAAAAAGATACAGAGAAAAGCACGCGCTCGAGCTTAACGCAAGACGTAGAGAAAGATATTGGAAGAAAAAGGAAGAGGAGTTAAGACATGTCTGATTTAGTAAACCATCCCGCCCATTACGAAGAGCAATCCATTCGCCTGGAGCCGATCGACTTCTGCGAAAGACTGCCGTTCTGCGAAGGCAACGCGATTAAATACTGTTTCAGGGCCGGCCATAAGGAGGGCGCAAGCGAATTGCTCGATCTTAAAAAAGCTCAGTGGTATTTGAATCGCAGAAGCTCAGAGGACGCTTTGGAAATGAATGACCGCGACTATGCGTCCTTCCTAAATATGACTCGCTTATTTAAGCGCTCCAGCGGTATCTTGAAGGACTTCATTAACAAATGGAATAACCTCACGGCCTTTGACGGCGACTTTTGGTCCTGTTTAGAAGGCTGTATAGCCGAGCGTATCAAGAAGCTGGAGGCCCGTGAGTCACTCAATAGATTTACAACCGGGAGTAAAGAATGACAGCGACCTGGCTCAGCAAAATGGAGCTTGCAACCTACCTCGGTATTACGACCAGGACGGTGGACCGCTGGAGAAAGGATGCGGACTTCTATAAATTTCCGACGCCCCGCTATATTGCAGGGCGTCCACGGTGGCACATTAAAGAGGTAGACAACTGGATGTCTAAGCAGCCGACGAAACTCCGCTAAAGACTGCATCCGCCCACTGCTGCATTACCTCGCGCCGTTGTTCCAAAAGATCAGATCTCTGATATGCCTGGACAACGGCGTTTCCTGTTGTGTGCATCAGGCATTTTTCAGCAACAATGTCCGGAACTCCGTTCTCGGCCGCCCAGTCTCTGAACGTCGATCTGAAACCGTGCATGGTCGCGGTCGTGCCGGTCAGCCTCTTAAGCAGGAGTGTCAGGGTGTAGCGGCTTCCCAAGCTTTCCTCAGAGACACCGAAAATATGATCGCCCTTTTTCTCGATAGACTTCAAAAGCTCAATCGCCTGGTCACTTAAGGGGACGCGGTGCGGGTACGGCTTTTGGTCTTTTCGTCTTTCCGGAGGTACGGACCAAATACGGTTTTCCCAATCGATCTCATCCCAGCGTGCCGGGACAGATTCTCCTACGCGACTGGCGGTCAGAATTGTGAAGAGGATCGCTTGTTTTGTCCGAGTGTTTGCCGGATAAAGGCAGTTGAGCTTTTCCTGTAACTCTTCCAGCGGCATGGACTCCTGGTGCTTGACAGGTTGAATTTTAGATGCCGGCGGCAAGTCTCTATCAAGGTTGCCTCTCCAGAGCGCGGGATTGAAGTCCATAAGGCCGTCAGCCACGGCATAAGAGAATATGTTCTCCAGGCGCCCACGAACCCTGGAGGCGGTCTCCGTTTTGGTCGACCATATCGGCTGCAGCACTGCCAGGACGTCGGCCCGCTTTATTTCAGATAATTTCTTTTTACCTAGTACCGGAATGGCGTAGGCGCGAACCGTGGCAAACCATTGAGCCTTATGTTTAGCATTTTTCCACAGGCGCACGTTCGCGATCTTCTCGATCGCTTTTTCGGCATAGTCCTCGAAAGTAAGGTCGGCCCTAACCTCTTTGTCGAGAACCTCTTTCGGAGTCATGGGCGCAGTGCCCTCGGTCAGGCCGACGCGAAACTTCTCGGCCAATTCTTTGGCTTGGCTGATTGTGATTGTGTTGGCCGAGCCGAGACTTTTTTCCTTACGCTTGCCGCCGAGCATATACCTAAACACGAAAGAGCGAGAAGTACCGCGGACTACCAAATTTAAATTAGGCGCCACCGGGTGTTTTCCGTCCGGCAATTTAAAAATATTTTTGGCTGTAACTTGCATGAGATTTTCCCCCTTTGGTTTTGTCCACCATGGTGGGCAAGCAAAACCTAAGCGGGACGGGAGCTTATGAAAGTCTTGGAGTCCGCCAATCGCTTTCTCGGAAAATTCGTTCCGCCTTCAGTCCGCCATGTCCACCAATAAGGTCCGCCACAAGCGAATCCTATGGCAAATTATCCTCTTAAGGCTTTATTTTGTCCACCACTTTGTCCACCACTCGCAGGCGAGAAAATGTCTTTCCATGTCTCGTCGTGTCTCAATCGGAAATTACAGAGCGGAAATTTAATCTTCTGAAAGCCAATATTGACGGGGCTTTTGAAAGATGATGTCTCTATTTGTCTCGAATTGTCTCGCCGTGTCTCAGGCGGAAGATGGCAGACCCCCTCTCCGCCAATCACTTCTTTGCATACGTTCGTATGTGACCCGACACCTAAAATCCCCTTTATTACGAAGCCTTCGTAATGACTACCTTGCGTATGGAATTTCTTACAGCCGTGATTAAACGGTCACTTAGACGGTCACCTGTTTTCTAAATTGGTCTCCTGGAAATATTATTTTTCAGAAGTGGAATTAGTTATAAATAAAACTCGGCAAATCCTATTCAAAATGTCGTTTGTGCTGCGAATTTTTATAACCCCTCTAACATAGCTATCAACCAGATTATTCAAAAAGCACACATAGGAAAGATGCTTGCTGTCTGAATTAATCCCATCGACAATGAAAAAACAGAAAAAGCATCTCCTCTCAGAACAGACAGAATCGCTGGTAGTCGCTTTGAGTCTTGGATAAAAGACGGCTGCTCTGAAACAAAAAAGAGGATAAAGAAACCATGAAGCCCAATGGGCTAATAGATAGCTTATGACAAAGAAAAGTGGAACGAGAATATGTTGATTTAACCAAGTTCATAGCTCTGACGGCTTAGGCCATTCCATTAAAAAATTAGCCGAAACGTTATATCCCAGAATATCAAAGTGAAGAGAGTTGGTTATAGGAAAAGTCAATCACAGCTTCTAACTTTGACTCAACCACCCTAGAAGAAATTTTCCGACTTAAAAGAGGAGCCCATTCGGGCAGACGTTCTTTAAGCCAATTGGCAGTCATTTTCGTGCATATTGCGGTGGTAAGCGTTCTCTTCAGAACAAGGAGTTAATATGGCGTCAAAATATTTGATTTACAAAAACAGAAAAAATGAATTTAAAAAATTATTGGACAGAGCGGTCAAATTAGATATTGTGTCAGCCTTTGTCTCAAGAAACGATATCTTCAATGACACCATTGAGAGAGCTAAAGATGGAAAACTAACGGTCAGGCTTCTTGCTGGAATAAGCAATGCTATTTCTGACCCCGATGTTCTGCTTAAAAAAGCTCCTAACATTGAAATAAGAGTACTTTCTGAAAACATATCAGAAAATAAAAAAATGGGGTTTTCCACCCAAAAATCTATATATTCACTGATCACTCTGGTAAAAAAAGAGTTCCTTTAGGAAGTGCAAATTTCACAAATGGAGAGTTACAAAAAAACGAGGAGATTCTCCTTCTCCTTGAAAACCCAGATTTGATAGATGAAATTTCCGATTATTTTGAAGGGCTATGGCAGCAAACCTTCCTTTTTGAAGACGCTAACAATAGTTACAGGAACTTACACGTTAGACAAAGAAGCCAAAGGATGAATATAGACAAAAATCTCTCAAAACAACCAGTTAAAAATAGAACACTTTCTTTAATGCTTACAGATTCATTAGAATTACAAAAAATCATTCTCTAAATATTGTCGATTACTCGGAGAAGCAAAATCACAGCATGAGTCAGGTCTTGGTCTCAAAGTAGCACTTGATACAATCGGCGAAATGCACGATCTACTCCTTCACCACAAAGGAACTTACACAAAAGAAGAAGTTAATAAACTTACAGGCACTTCTGATCCTTACATGATATTAGGTAGCCAAGAACGTTGGCCACTCAACACGCATATCATTGAAGAAGATGGCAAGCGGGTTTTGTGGATATTGAGAGATTTTGCATCTAGAGAACTTCTAAAGAACTCTCAAGAAAAGAAAAATAAAGTTCTAGAAGTTTTAACAAATATTCCCTCCCTGAGGAGTGGAATATCACGTTCTAGCCGACTGATGGCTATAGCCAGACCAGATGTTGCTTTTTCTTACAACGGTCGATCAAAAGAAACTTTGGACTTCTTAGTTGGAATTGAAGACTCTGATGCTCAAAACTCAAAGAAAAAATTGAAAACTATGGGTTAATACTCGACTGGGTCTAGACTCAACCGTGGTACCTCCAATTGTGGTACGGGTTTAAATAGTGAAGAAAAGGCAATTGGGAATAAAGGGCCGCAGTCATTGATTTTTTAGTCTACGACTATCATGGTGATTATGAGAAAGGCCTTAAGGGAAGGATTTTATATTTCCTACAGGGAGGCACTCTTGAAGATGATAGTCAAGTATAAAAAAGATGCTCCTTTTGTAAGGTCTTAAAGAATTGCCGCACACTTGGTGTGTACCTAAGTGTGCGTGGTTTTTACTACTCAAGCAATAGGAAGCGCCGGTACGTGCTGGCGGAACTCGTACATCTACGGCCAGTCCACCAGCAACCTCGATGGGTCTGTTTTTTTAGCCGCTCGTCAATAGTCTATAAAGAGGGAGAAAAAATCCGCGCAAGTTTTAGCGACGCTCTTTGCGAAGTTGAATTTGCGACTATCCCTAGAAACTAACTTAAAACTTTCAGCCTGGTAAGAACACAAGGCTTGCTCCTAGGAGTGGCATAATTAAGAACTACTGATTTGTATCTTTTAATGAACAAATCTAAAGGCGCTTCACTATAGAAGGCCTCAAATATAAATTTATAGAAAGATTGCCATGACTTATAAGAAGCATATATCGCAAAGCAACGACTTATTAGACCGATTCTCGTCGGCTTTTGCGGGTATAAAAAGTCATTCCAATCTTCCGAGCGGTACAACGCCATTCATCTGGGCGATCGCGGTTCTCATTGTCGTCATCTTCTCGGCTTTCTATTTCAACGTCCGAGCCAATAACGAAACTATTCTCAGAACTAATCTGATGAAAAGCACGGCAAAGGTGGCTGATAACATCGAAATGAGAATGCGCGGCATCTCTGCCTCCATGGCCCGCATGATCGAAAAAATGGAGCTCGACGGCATCAATCCTGGCGTTGTAAATAAGTACGGCAGAGAGATCATCTCGTCGAGCCCGGAAGTCATTCTGCTTCGCGTCATTGAGCCAAGCGGTAAGGGCCTGGAATCAGTGGTTAATCCCCGCCTCGGCAGAAGTGACCTTCGTCAATACAACTATTTAGACTACCCTCAGGTTGTACGCGATGCGATCGGAGATGCCTTCCTCTCTAACCGAGTCTCTTATTCTTCCTTCTGGTTTACGCCCGGCGACATCTCTTCGCCCTCGGTCGTCATCATTTATCCGTTTGCAATCGGTGAGAAAACATATGCCCTGCTCGCCAGACTGTCACTGAACAAACTTTTGGAGGTTTCCACTCCACAGTCGCTTCTTTCCGACTATGAGTTCTCCTTCCTCCACGGAACAAAGGAAATTGCCGGCCGAGCTGCCTACAACCCGCCGGATGACTACACCATCCCGAGTTACGTACGCGCAGCCGATCCGCTGCCGCCTTCCATTCAGTTATACGGCTGCAACGTACTCGAAAGCCCGATGATCTTTGCCAGCCCGCTGATCTACTGGCTGGGGGCTCTGATGTTGTTCCTGCTCCTCTCGCTCTTTTTCCTCAACCGTGAAATGCGCCGGAATCAATCCGATCTGGAACGCGCTCTAAAGGAACTGGAGCTCCGCCGCTCGATCGAAGATTCCATGAACCTGGCTTTGGTCATCACTGACTTGGACAACAAAATTGTCTACACCAACGGCCAAACCGAAGAAATTACGGGATACTCCGAAGAGGAACTCCTCGGCAAGACGCCGCCTTATCCTTTCTGGGGAGACAGCTCCGAACTTCCTTCTCAGCTGCTAAAAGATCGTCCCCACGAAGAGCCCGGTAAACCTTATCGCTTTGACCTGACAATCCGCTGTAGGAATGACGAAACGCTAGAAGCTCTGATGCTGGCGATGCCCTTCTACTCGGCATACAACGAGCACATCGGCTGGATTTATATGATCCAGGACAACACCGTCGAGGCTCAGTCCATGAACCTCACGAACGACTCCATCGCTTCGTACGAAAGACTTCTGAACTCTGTCTTGTCTTGTATTTCCGCTGTGATGCAGAAACCAACCGGAAGCATGCTGGGTATTCACAACAACCACTACACGGAACAGCTCGGAAACACCGCTGACGGCCACTTAGAGATTTCCAAGGCATTTAAAGAACCGTTCGATCCTCAAGGCAATCGTCAGGGAGAGGTTTGGGTCGACTCCCTTGGCCGCTGGTTCTCAGTAGCGGAAGCCAGAGTGACACTTCCGGGCGGCTCTCACGTCACGCTTCAGTCTGCTCTGGACATCACTAAGAGAAAAATCAATGAGCAGGAATTTGAAGAGCAGACCAGCAAGATGGAAAACTCTTCCCGCTTGATTACGCTCGGCGAGATGGCCTCTACGATCACGCACGAAATTAATCAGCCGCTCACCGCGATTACGGCTTACGCCAATACGGCCTTAGAAGTGATTGACCGAGCACCTGAAGTGAACAAAACTCAGGTACTTGAAATCTACCGAAAAATTGCTAATCAGGCCGCACGTATCGACAAAATTATTAAGAACATCAGAGCATTTGCCAAACGTCGCCCGACTACATTGGAATGCGTATCCCTGAACAGCGTCTTCTCTGACACGATGGAACTCGGACGTTTGATCGAGAAGAAATATGCCGGTGTCCACGTCGTCTACGAACTGCCGGCCGTGGTGCCTGATGTGATCTGCGACCCGGTTCAGATCATGCAGATCCTGATGAACCTGATTCGCAACGCAGCAGAAGCTATTCTTGAGCATGGTAGCAAAGACAAAACGATTACGGTCAGCGCGAAAGTCGGTGCAAAGGACGTCGAACTGTCTGTCGGCGACCACGGCCCCGGTATCAGCGATACCATGAAGGCTAGTCTGTTCACACCCTTCTTTTCTACCAAGAAGAACGGTCTCGGCTTGGGTCTGAGTACTTGTCAGACGATTGCAGAATCGCATAATTCCAGACTCCGCGTAAGGGATAATGAGGGCGGAGGCACCGTCTTCTTCTTCGACTTGAAGATTTGCTTCACCAAGGATTCCGAGAACAAGAAACAAAATTAATTGTGTATCTAATTAAGGAGATACAACTTCTGTACTACCCAGGGGTGTGATTAAGATATATAATATCTTCACGTGATACAAAGTATCTCAGTTAGCGATTCTTATCATCCTTTAGATTAAGATAACGGATTGCTTGTAAAAAGAAATTAATTAGAAAGGCACATGATGATTCAGATGACCTCGAAACCCTACACTCAAGAATCTCCGGATACCGCAGGTGTTGTGTATATCGTTGAAGACGACGAAGCCGTACGTGATTCTCTCAAGTGGCTTCTCGAAGCTTCCAGCTACCGTGTTGAACTTTTCGAAAGCGGTGAAATGTTCCTCGCCAAATTCGATCCGAACGCTATCGCCGTTCTCGTCCTTGACGTCAGAATGCCGGGCATGAGCGGTTTGGAAGTCCAGGAACACCTTATCGCCCGTAAGTGCGACATTCCTATTATCTTTATCTCCGGTCACGGCGACGTTTCGATGGCAGTCTCCACCTTGAAGAAAGGTGCGGTCGACTTCATCGAAAAACCCTTCGACCAGGCAGCTCTGCGCTCTTTAATCGAAAGAATGCTGCAGGAAGCCCGTCAGCGCAAGGCCAAGGCTGAACAGCGCTCCTTGAACGACGCTCTTCTGAGCAAACTGACTCCGAGAGAGCAGCACGTTCTCGAAAGAATTGTGAGCGGACGCCTGAATAAACAAATCGCGGCAGACTTGGGCATTTCCATTAAGACCGTTGAAGCTCATCGCGCTTCCATTATGGATAAGACCAATTCCGGCACCGTCGCAGACCTGATGCGCGTCGTAATGAATGCGAACAGACCTCCTGTCAAAGACTCCGGTTCTATGAGATAGTCTTTTAGACAGCGTCGCTAAGGAAGGCCCACTGCCTTCCTTTTCTTTTTTTTGTGCGCCTATTCTTTCGACGATCTTTGTTACTCGTTCTTGTGACTAAAAAGTTTAGCCAAGCTGAATATCCTTACAATGGTCCGGTCTTAGTTACTATCTTTTAACAACAATGAGCGCAAAAATAATTGATGGAAAAGCACTGGCACAGTCTGTTCGAACCGGTTTGAAAGAAAAGGTAGAACAATTCAAATTAAGCTCGAGAGCACCCGGCCTGACCGTTATTCTCGTCGGTGACAACCCGGCGAGCCAGGTCTACGTCCGCAACAAGATCAAAGCATGCTCTGATGTCGGCATTACCTCTAAATTGGAAAAGCTGCCGGCCGAAACTTCAGAAGCAGAATTGTTAGCACTTTTAGAGCAACTCAATGCCGACGATTCTGTGGACGGGATCTTAGTCCAGCTGCCCTTGCCTCGTCATATCAACGAGCAAAAGGTCATTGAGACGATTCGTGCGGATAAAGACGTCGACGGTTTCCACGTTGCCAACGTCGGTTCAGTTGTTACCGGCATCGGCGGTTTCCGCAGCTGCACGCCCTACGGCGTCATCAAAATGCTGGAGTCTGTGGATTATCCCCTGACTGGCGCCCATGCTTTAGTCATCGGAAGAAGCAATATTGTCGGGAAACCGATGGCGATCATGCTGCTGGAGAAAAATGCCACTGTCACGGTCGCCCACAGCAAAACCAAGAATTTGAAAAAGCTCGCTCTTCAGGCCGATGTCATTGTCGCTGCGGTCGGTAAAGAAAAAGTCGTCACGGCCGATATGGTCAAGCCCGGCGCCGCAGTGATTGATGTGGGAATGAACCGCAATGCCGAGGGCAAACTCTGCGGAGACGTCGACACCGAGGAAGTTGCAAAAGTCGCCGGGTATATCTCACCGGTCCCCGGCGGTGTCGGCCCCATGACCATCGCAATGCTTCTTTCCAATACGGTAGAAGCCTATGAAAGGCGTCTGCAAAAAATATCTCAGTAGGAATCAATACATGTCTGATTTAATTAACATTCTGAGCATCATCGACGATAAATCTCAGCTGATCAACTTTCCGAAACTTGATCCGAACAGCTTCAAGCCGGCTGTCCTTACATTGATTCAACGCTTGAAAGACACAGTAAAAGCGGTTAAATCTTCGGACAGAGAACCGACTTGGGACACTTTGGTAACACCGATAGAAGATGCTTCCGAAAACCTTTCCTATGTTTGGTCGGTTGTCGAGCATTTAAACAGTGTTGCCGACACTCCTGAGTTAAGAGTAACGATTAATGAACTTCTTCCTCCGATTTCCGAAGTATTCAGCGAACTCGGCATGGATGAGGAACTCTATGCGAAGTACAAAGCTTTGAAGGCCGAGAAAGCTTTCGAAAAATTCTCTGCAACTCGTCAGCGGATCATTAATAAAGAATTAGAAGGCTTTGTTCTCGCCGGCGCTGAGCTGGATGAACCGGGCAAGAAGAAGATGGCCGATATCAATCGAGAAGAGGCCGAACTTTCTCAGAAGTTCTCGGAAAATCTTCTTGACTGCACCAATGAATTTGCGCTGTATCTTCCGGAAGACACCGATGAACTCAAGGGGGTGCCGGAAGCTGAACTACATCTTTTTGCTCAGCAGGCAGCTGCCGAAGGCGCCAAAGGCTACAAAATCACCCTGCATATGCCGAATTATCTGCCCATCATGCAGTACGCAGAAAACAGAGATCTTCGCGAGAAGATGTATCACGCATACGTTACCCGTGCATCTGATTTCTCTCCGGCAGGCAAGGACAATCTTCCGATCATCAACCGTCTGCTTGAACTTCGTGTTGAAGATGCTCACCTCTTGGGCTATAAAAACTTCGCTGAAGTTTCCTTGGTTCGGAAAATGGCCGACTCTCCCGAACAGGTCGTTTCTTTCCTACGCGAGCTAGCTGCCAAAGCCAAACCGGCAGCAGAAAAAGAAATGGAAGAGCTCATTGATTACGGCAGGAACCAACTCGGCATCAAGGACGTCCAAACTTGGGATCTTTCCTTCATCAGTGAAAAACTCCGTGAAGCAAATTTCTCTTACTCTGAAAATGAAGTAAAGCAATACTTCACGGAACCCGCTGTTCTTAAAGGAATGTTCGGACTCGTCGAGAAGATGTTCTCGATCAAAATCAAAGAAAAAAAAGCGCCCGTCTGGAACGATGACGTCAAATTCTTTGCCATTGAAGACAAGGAAGGCAAAAAAATTGCCGGATTCTATATGGATCTTTATGCCCGCAGCGGAAAGAGAGGCGGCGCATGGATGAACGATCAGATCTCCCGCCGAGAGGTCAACGGAAAAATTCAAAAACCGATTGCCTACCTCGTCTGCAACTTTGCCGCACCGGTCGGAAACAATCCTTCCCTTCTGACGTTAAGAGACGTCGAAACGATTTTCCACGAATTCGGCCACGGACTTCATCATATGCTGACTCGCCAGACAGAATTGGCCGTTTCCGGCATCAGCGGTGTGGAGTGGGATGCGGTTGAAATGCCGAGCCAATTCATGGAGAACTTCGTTTTGAATTGGGATGTGATGCAGACCATAACGCACCATGTCAAAACCGGCAAGACTATGCCGCGCGAACTCTTCGACAAACTGGTGGCTGCCAAGAACTACGGCGCCGGAATGGCAAACGTTCGTCAAATCGAATTTGCCCTCTTCGACATGCTCCTTCATATGGACACCCATCCGGAAAAGGACACGGTTAACAAGATCTTGAACGAAGTCAGAAAAGAAGTCGCTGTCGCATTCCCGCCTGAATACAACCGTTTTGCCAACTCCTTCTCGCACATCTTTGCAGGCGGCTATGCGGCAGGCTACTACAGCTACAAGTGGGCTGAAGTGCTGTCTGCAGACGCCTTCTCGCTGTTCCAGGAAAAAGGCATTTTCAATCCTGTGGTCGGAAACAAATGGCTGGACGAAGTTCTCTCCCGCGGCGGCAGCCGTCCTGCAATGGAAAGCTTCGTTGCATTCCGCGGCCGTAAACCTTCGGTCGACGCCCTCCTCCGCCAATACGGACTTGTGGAGTCCAAATGAGCATCACGATTACTACTTGGAACGTCAATTCCCTGAAGGTTCGTCAGCCGCAAGTTTTAGACTTCCTGAAGGAGACTGAAAACAGCATTCTCTGTCTTCAGGAACTCAAGATGCAGGAGGCAGACATCGACGCTGGCGCCTTCAAAGAAATCGGATACACGCTGGATGCATTCGGCCAGAAAACCTACAACGGCGTAGCCACGATCCTTCGTGATCCGCTGACTTTTCTTCCGGACGAGGAAGTTCGCAACATCCCCGGTTTTGAAGATCCGCAGAGCCGTCTCTTAGCCGCAACGGTGCGGGTCGGCTGCGAAAGGCTCCGCGTCATCAACGGATACTTCCCAAACGGGGAAACGGTTGAGAGCGAAAAGTTCCCTTATAAACTTTCTTGGCTGAAAGCCTTAGCCGAATGGCTCCCGAGCCAGTTAGAGCAATACCCCAACCTCGTTGTGCTCGGCGACTTTAATATCGCTCCGGAAGACAGAGATGTTTGGGATCCGGAATCCTGGGCCGAATCCGTGCTTTGCACACCAAAGGCCAGAGAAGCTTTTCAGCGTCTTATCGATCTCGGATTAACGGATTCCTTCCGCGCTTTTGAACAGCCGGAAAAATCCTATTCCTGGTGGGACTATCGAATGATGGCTTTCAGAAGGAATCGCGGCCTTCGCATCGATCACATTTTGATTTCCAAGGCTCTTGTCAGCAAGAACCTTGGCGTTGAAATCCACAAGAAAGTTAGAGGAAATGAGCGCCCGAGTGATCACGCACCCGTGACACTAACGCTCGATCTTTAATTCCTGAGCCGGCTGTATCGCCGGCTTTCTTTTTAGCGCTCTGGCGCGAAGCTGACCGCACCCTCCGTCAACATCTTGAGCTGCAGAATCACGGAATTTAAGCAGTATTCCGTTAGCCCGGCATGCTTCCTTAATTCTTTCGATCTGCTCTGCCGACGGGCGCTTATAGGGACTGCCTTCAACAGCGTTGACGGGAATCATGTTGAGGATGGCCTGCCGCGACCACAGCGAAGCGAGCGCTTCAATTTCATCAACTCCGTCGTTGACGCCGTTAATCAAAGTCCACTGATATTGGATCGGATATTTCCCAACCTCTGCGTACTTTGCGCCGAACTCTAATATTTCCTTGACAGTCAGCTCCGCAGCTCGAGGCAACAGACTTCTGCGCTTCTCATCCATTGCGCTGTGCAGAGAAATTGCCAAAGCCGGTTTGATTTGGGATTCCATTAAGGCTTTGAAGAGTCTTTTATCGCCGACGGTAGAGATAACAACTTCTTTATATCCGATGCCGGAATACCGAACGATATGTTCAACCGCAGAAAAAACGGAACGAAGGTTATGAGAAGGCTCGCCCATACCCATCAAAACTACCTTCTTAACAGGCGCATTCCTCATGGCGTATTGAACTTGACCGGCAACCTCCAAGTCAGTTAGCTGACGTATGAGACCGCTTTTGCCGGTCATACAAAAGACACACCCGACTGCGCATCCGACTTGCGTAGAAACACAAACGCCCTCTCGCGGAAGAAGAACACATTCGATCAGCTGACCGTCGGAAGCTTTAAGAACCCAGCGCGTTCCGGTCTCGGATTCTGCCTTTTCCTGAGCAGTTAATTGATTGGCTAAGTATTCCTCCATTTGAGGCAATATCGCCTCGGCAGCAGCAGGCAAGCGCACCTTACTGCGGTTCAGAGGTTTGCCGGAATACCAATTGCGCCAAAAGCGTTCGATGTGAACGCTTTTACAGCCGGCTTGGATAAGTTGTTGTTCAATATCAGCAATCTTCATAGAAGCAAATATTATCAAGCTCGTCAGTCTTCGCTTTCAAGTTTGAGCTCGGCGATTTTGCGTGTAATTGTATTTCGGCCGATGCCAAGTCTTGTTGCAGCGTCGACACGCCTTCCGTGCGTATATTCAAGCGCGGTTCCGATCACAATGCTTTCGAAGGTATCGGCAAGCTGCTTCATAAGATCTGGAGACTGATTTTTCAGCATCTCTTTGACCTCTCCTTTGAGCAGTTCCTCCCAGCTTCCGCCTGCAGGTGTGCTGCCGGAAACCTCGCAGTTTTTATGAAGTTTTTCCGCTTCACCGTTGCGAACTTCCTCAGGAAGATCCGTCACTCGGATATGCTGGGAAGGTGCCATCACGACAAGCCAATTGCAGAGATTTTCTAATTGACGAACATTGCCGGGAAACGGGAAACGCTTCAAAAACTCCATCGCCTCTTCGGACATGAGCTTGGGTTCGACACCAAGATTCTCCGCTGACTTCTGAAGAAAATGATTGACCAAAAGCGGAATGTCTTCGGGTCTTTCCCTTAAGGGCGGCAAACGCAGACGAATGACATTGAGTCTGTGATACAAGTCCTCGCGGAACCGATTTTCCCGAACCATCGCCTCGAGATTTTGGTGCGTTGCCGCAATGATTCTGACGTTGGCTTTTAGAGACTGATGTCCGCCGACGCGATAGTAATAACCATCGGACAATACTCTCAGGAGCCTGGTCTGGAGTTCAGCAGGCATATCACCGATTTCGTCCAGAAACAGCGTGCCGCCTTCGGCTTGTTCGAAGCGTCCGTGACGAATCGCGCTGGCGCCGGTAAACGCCCCCTTCTCATGACCGAAGAGTTCGGTTTCCATTAAGTCTTTCGGAATTGCCGCCATATTGATCGCGACAAACGGGGCATTGGAGCGCGGGCTGTGTTTATGAAGCGCTCGAGCTACAACTTCCTTGCCGGCGCCGGATTCTCCGGTCAAAAGGACGGTTGCCTTGCTTTGAGACAAACGTCCGATAGCGCGGAAGACTTCCTGCATGGCCGGCGCCTTACCGATGATTTCGGAAGCAGTCTCTTCAGCAGGAGTCTGTTCTTCTTCCTCACTCTCTTCCGTTGCACGCCGTACGAGTTCAATCGCTTTATCGATGTCGAAAGGTTTGGGAAGATATTCGAACGCACCGCCTTGGAAACTTGCCACGGCACTGTCCAGATCCGAATAGGCCGTCATGATGATGATCGGAAGTTTTGGGTAGGACTTCTTAATTTCGGCGAGCATTTCCAAGCCGCTTTTGCCCGGCATATGAATGTCACTCAAAATCAGGGCGGGCTGTTCTTTCTTGATCGCCTGCAGCACAGACTCGGCTTCACTAAAAGTTTTGCAGGGAATATCTGCCTTTTGAAGTGCTTTTTCTAATACCCATCTGATGGAACGATCATCGTCCACAATCCAAACATTTTTCATAACGATAAGGGAAACAAGATGCTGAAATCGGTACGGCCGGCTTCACTGCTGACCGAGATACTGCCGCCGTGCTGTTCAACGAAAGTCTGAACCAATGAGAGTCCGAGGCCGCTCCCCTGTTCTTTTCCGCTGACCAGCGGATAAAAAATACTGTCAGTCAGTTCTTTGGGTATGCCTTCTCCGTTGTCGATCACATGGATATTTAATGCCGTGCGGCAAAAACTTTGACCGACCTGAACATGATGGACAACACGGGTTTTAAGCGTGATACAGGCCGTACCCTGTGCTATTTGCTCGGATAAAGCTTCAGCGGCGTTGCGCATTAAGTTCAAGGAAATTTGTGTCAGCTGACCTCTGTCGGCCATCATTTCAGGTACACTGATGTCATAGTCGCGAACAACCTTTAACCCTTCCGGGAATTCCGACTGCACTAGAAGGCGAACACGTTCCAGGATTTCGTGAACATTGGTTGGCACAGGATGATAAAGCTGACGGTAAGGCGCGAGGATCTTATCGACAAGATGCTGGAGACGGTCGGCTTCACTAATGATCACTTCGGTAAATTCTTTATTTTCCGGATCGTGAAGCTCCCCTTCCAAGAGCTGTGCTGCGCCTCGAATCCCTCCGAGAGGATTCTTAATTTCATGAGCGAGATTTCTCAGCAGGCGCCGAGTATTTTCAGACAACTCATTCATATGACGTTCTCGCGTCATTTGAAGGGTCTTATCTGCCGGCACAATCTCGGCCAAGAGAATATTTTCGTCATCTGGGAAAGGATGAATGGTGACTAGAACCGGAATCGGTTCTGCCGGAGGACGCAGGAAATGGTCTAGTTCGTTCGGAACCAAAAATGAAGGCTCGGGATGCGCACGGTAATTTGCGAGCCATTCATCCGACGAATTCAGGTAATACTGAAGTTTTCTTTCTTTTAGAAGTTTGAGCGACTGCCCGGATAGAAATTGAGCCGCGGTATTGGCGTAAAGAATATCGCCTTCTTTATTACATGCAAAAAGACCGAGCCTGAGGAGATCGAAACTTTCTAAACGCTTAGCATCAAAACTCACGACATCCTCCGCTCGGTCATTTTGCTGTCTTTACTCAGACAGTCTCAAATTACTCTACTAGCTCGAATAGTACATGTCGTATTCTTCAGGTGTCACCGCCATCTGAGTACGTACGACTTCTTCATGCTTGAGTGTAATGTAAGAGGTGATCAGATCTTCGCTGAAGACTCCGCCGGCCGTCAGGAATTCATGGTCGGCAGCCAAAGCTTCCAAGGCCTGTTCCAAAGAAGAACATACGGTCGGGATCTTAGCGTTTTCTTCCGGAGGCAGATCATAGAGGTTCTTGTCAGCAGCTTCGCCCGGATGAATCTTGTTCTGGATACCGTCCAAACCGGCCATCAGCAAAGCAGAGAAAGCCAAATAGGGATTGGCCATCGGATCGGGGAAGCGAACTTCAACGCGACGTGCCTTATCACTGGAAACGAATGGAATACGCAGAGAAGCAGAACGGTTACGGGCGGAATAAGCAAGTTTCACAGGAGCTTCAAAACCCGGGACTAAACGACGATAGCTGTTCGTTGTCGGATTCGTAATCGCGTTCAAAGCACGAGCGTGTTTGATGACGCCGCCGATGTAATAGAGAGCCGTATCAGAAAGCCCTGCGTAGCCGTTGCCGGCGAAGATATTCTTGCCGTCTTTCCAAATAGACTGATGAACGTGCATACCTGAGCCGTTGTCGCCGACAACAGGTTTCGGCATAAAGGTTGCAGTCATGCCGTAGGCTGCTGCCACATTCCAAACCGTGTATTTAAGAATCTGAGTCCAGTCAGCGCGTTTGGTCAGTGTGCTGAACAGCGTACCGATTTCGCACTGGCCGCAGCCGCCGACTTCATGATGATGAACTTCAACGGGAACGCCCTGTTCTTCAAGAAGTTCGCACATCTGAGAGCGGACATTGTAGAGAGAGTCAACCGGAGGAACTGGGAAATAACCGCCTTTGACAGTAGGACGATGGCCGCTGTTGGCGCCGTTCATATCCTTGCCGTTGCTCCAATAGCCTTCTTCACTTTCGATTTTGAAGAAGCTGTGATTCATTGTGGTGCCCCAGCTAACACCGTTAAAAATGAAGAATTCCGGTTCAGGTCCGAAGTAAGCATTGTCGCCGATACCGGTGCTCTTTAAGTAAGCTTCAGCACGATTGGCAACGCTGCGGGGGTCGCGATCGTATCCCTTGCCGGTAGAAGGCTCAACAACGTTGCAGGTCAGGATCATTGTCGGAATATCTTCGTCGGCGAACGGGTCCATACGGGCGCTGTCCGGATCCGGCATCAGCAGCATATCGCTGGCCTCAATGCCTTTCCATCCAGCGATGGAAGAACCGTCGAAAGCGTGACCTTCTTCAAACTTGTCTTCATCAAAAGCAGAAACCGGTACGGAAACGTGCTGTTCTTTGCCTTTGAAATCAGTGAAGCGCAAATCAACAAATTTGACGTTGTTGTCCACAAGCATCTGCATGATTTCAGCGCTGGTCTTAGCCATGGATATCTCCTTAGTAAATTTGGACGTAGCAATCAAAAAATATGTTCAACAAAGCTTATGCAAATTTCGTGCCAATTTTCGACATGCACGAAATCATGCATTCTCAAAGAGCCTCAGTAAGCAATCGTAAAAACTTTTGTAATGATGCACCTTTTTAGTGCAAAAAGGAACAATTTAGGGATTTTTTTTATTGATTTTTGATCCGCAATAGAACATTGCGGCGAAATGGTGCATTTCTTCCGAGTGAAACAATTAGCGGCCGAAATCGGCCGCATAGTTTGATGTCGTACGCTGAGATCCTGTCAAAGAAAAGCTTCAAGCACCTCGTTCAAGAAAAGCCAGCCCTTCTCTGTCGTTTTGATTCTCTTGAGATGGTCGCAGACAAGACCTTTTTCTCGAAGTTCCGTCCAAATCGACTCAATAACATCGAAATCGAGGCCGGTCCTCTCGGTGTAAAAATCGAAGGGCACGCCCTCTCTCAGCCGAAGCGCATTAAGCATGAATTCAAATGGCAAATCTTCCGGATCAATGAGTTTCCGCTCGGCGATTTGAGTCTGATGCTCTTTAAACGATAAAAGCCATCGGGCCGGATCGCGATAGTTATAAAAACGCTCCGGACGTCCTTGAATGGTTATTTTTCCGTGGGCACCGGGACCGACGGCAAAATAATCTCCGAACTCCCAATAGTTAAGGTTATGCCTGCAGCAGTACCTTCCTTTGGCATAGGCAGACACTTCATAGTGATCAAAACCGCGGGCTGCGGTTTTATCCCTGACCAAATCGGACATATCTGAAAGCACATCGTCATCAGGAATCCCTTTGGGCGGAAATTTGGCAAAATAGGTGTTCGGCTCCAGGGTCAGCTGATAGCAGGACAAATGCGTCGATCCGAAAGAAAACGCGGTTTCCAGCTCTTCGTCCAGTTCCTGAATAGTCTGGCCGGGAAGCCCAAACATTAAATCCAGGTTGAAGTTCTCAAAGATCTTTCCGGCGCTTTCTGCAGCCCGCCTGGCTTCCTGCGAGTTGTGAACCCGGCCTAAAGCCCTCAATTTAGCGTCATCAAAACTTTGAATTCCGATCGAAAGCCGGTTGACTCCGGCCTCCCTGAAGTCTTTAAATTTCTGTTCCTCAAAAGTGCCGGGGTTGGCTTCCAGCGTAATTTCGATGTTTTCGTGGAACGGAATATTGTTGTCGGCCGCTTCAATGATTCTGCCGATGGTTTCCGGCGCCATCAGAGAAGGAGTGCCGCCCCCGAAAAATATGCTCTTCAGCTTTCTTCTCTGGACACGGGCGCCCTGCTCTTTGAGCCCTTCAATGATGGCAGCCTCATAGAGTGCTTCCGGCGCCGGCCCTCTCAAGCCGTGAGAATTAAAGTCGCAGTAAGGACATTTTTTTAGGCACCACGGCCAGTGAATATATAAAGAAAGCGGAAGTTCTTTCAATTTACCAATTCCAACGTTCGGTTAATAAAGTGCGCATTTTTCTCATGGCTTTGCCGCGATGGCTGACGGCATTCTTTTCTTCGGCCGTCATCTGAGCAGCGGTCTTTCCGTCCGGCGTCACGATAAAGAAAGGATCGTATCCGAAGCCGCCCTCGCCTTTCGGTTCATAACCGATCGTGCCGTTCCAAAAATCAATCGCGATCAGCGGCTCGGGATCGTTTTCATCACGGACGGCGACAATAACGCAGGTGTAATGAGCGTTACGATTGTCTTTGTCTTCAAGTTCTTTAATCAGTTTTGCGTTATTTGCAGCATCTGAGCTCGGCTCGCCGGCAAAACGTGCACTCAGTACGCCGGGCGCGCCTTTTAAGGCATCCGAGCAAATTCCCGAGTCATCGGCAATGGCCGGAAGACCGGAATGTTTCGCCGCCCATCTGGCTTTTGCCAGCGCATTTTCCACAAAGGTACCGAAAGGCTCTTCTGCAGAAGGGATTCCCAAAGAACCTTGAGAAATCACTTCGGCACTCATCGGAGCAAGAAGCTCCTGCATTTCTTTCATTTTCTTTTTGTTATTGCTAGCGAGAACAATTTTCTTAGACATGTCTTTTTACTCCTCGGCAAGAGCTGCTCTCTGAGCTGCAAACAGCTGCTTCAGGCCGTCTTCAGCCAGCTTGAGCAAAGCATCGAGGTCTTCCCGACTAAAGGGTTCTCCTTCAGCGGTTCCCTGCAGTTCAACAAATTTTCCTGCGTCTGTCATCACGACATTCATATCCGTATCACTTAAATGATCTTCGTCGTAGTCGAAATCAGCAACTGGAACACCTTCATAAATACCAACTGAAAGTGCAGCGACTTGTCCTTTGAGCGGAGATTTTTCCAAGGAGCCGTTTTTAATGAGCCAATTGACGGCATCAGCGAGTGCCACATATGCACCGGTAATCGAAGCGCATCTTGTACCGCCGTCTGCCTGGGTCACATCGCAGTCAATTTTGATCATTCTCTCGCCGAGTGCTTCCATGTCCACCACTGCGCGCAGAGATCTTCCGATCAGACGCTGGATTTCCTGTGTGCGGCCGCTTTGCTTTCCTTTGGCGGCTTCTCGGTCCGTGCGAGTACCGGTAGCGCGCGGCAGCATTCCGTACTCCGCAGTCACCCAGCCTTTTCCCTGATCTTTGAGCCAGCCCGGGACCTTTTCTTCAACCGAAGCGGTGCAAATGACCTTGGTGCCTCCGACTTCAATTAAAACGGAGCCTTCGGCGTATTTTGTGTAGTGACGTGTGATCTTTATCGGGCGCAGTTCGTCTGCTTTGCGGCCGCTGGGACGGCTCCAAGTTTCTTCTGTCATTCATATCTCCTTCAACAATGTTCTGTCATTCTAATGAAGGCAGATTCGTAAACCATAATTTCCACCCGATCCGAACCTTGTGGAAGTTAGAGCCGGCTTCAAGGAAGGTAAAATACGGCGGCAGAAAGACCGTGCAATCCAGTTCAATCAAGCGCGGCAGAGAAGGAGTTTTGAATGAGTAATATTTCGAGTATGACGGGTTACGCGAATGCCAAAGTCCAGACCGACATGGGCTTGCTGAGCATCGACATGAGAAGCGTTAACTCTCGTTTTTTAGACTTAAGTTTCCGCGCTTCCGAAGAAATTCGTTTCCTCGAACCGAAATTCAGAGAGATCATCTCGGGCAAAATCGCCCGCGGCAAGATGGAATGCCGCTTGAATTTAGTGGATTCCGGCTTATCGGCGGATACGGCCTTAAATGAAGAAGCCCTCAACAAGCTTATGGCTCTTCAGACGCAGGTCTTAAAGACAGACCCTTCCGCCACAGCCCTGCGCGTCGCCGACATTCTGAATTATCCCGGCATCGTCGCCGCTCCGGTCCCCGATCCCGAAGTCTTCGCAAAGCAAGTGCTGACAGGCTTTGAACAGTGCCTCGCTGCATTTAACGAAAGCCGACAGCGTGAAGGCGCTGCTTTAGCTCAGGTTCTGCTCAAATACTGCACACAGATTGAAGGCCTCGTCAATACGCTTCGTCCTAAGATTCCTGAAATTCTTCAGGCGCAAAAGGACAAACTCACCGAAAGACTTGAAGAAGCATTAGGCACCACGCTGGCAGACGGCGCTCAGATCACCAAAGAAGAAGTCAATGAACGCATCCGTCAGGAAATCACGCTTTACGGCATCAAGCTTGATGTCAACGAAGAGATGGAAAGACTGTGCACCCACGTCAAAGAAGTGAGAAGAACACTGGATCGCGGCGGCCCCGTCGGCCGTAAACTCGACTTCCTGATGCAGGAACTCAACCGTGAAGCCAATACGCTCGGCAGCAAAGCCGTTTCAATTTCGATGACGGACACGTCCGTCAATCTGAAGCTCGTGATTGAATCGATGCGCGAGCAAATTCAGAACCTCGAATAATTTTTCTTTTTCTGATAATCAAAGGGGCGCCCATCGGCGCCCCTTCTTGTTTCTTTAGCAGTTCAAATGATTAGTTCTTGCTGCGGTCGATATGACGGTGAGCAGAGATGAACGGCATCATGGAGCGCAGGCGAGCACCGACGACTTCAATCGGGTGAGCGGCCGTCTGAGCACGGATGGAGCGAAGCATCGGAGCGCCGACTTGGTTTTCAAGGAGGAAGTTCTTAGCGTAAGAACCGTCCTGAATGTCGCTCAGAGCTTTTCTCATCGCTGCGCGAGCCTGGTCGGAAACAACCTTTGGACCGGTGACGTAGCCGCCGAACTCAGCGTTGTTAGAGATGGAGTAGTTCATATCTGCCAAGCCGCCTTCGTAGATCAGGTCAACGATCAGCTTCATTTCATGGCAGCATTCGAAGTAAGCCATTTCAGGAGCGTAGCCGGCTTCAACCAGGGTTTCGAAGCCCATCTTGATCAGTTCGGCAATACCGCCGCACAGAACGCACTGTTCGCCGAACAAGTCGGTTTCGGTTTCTTCTTTGAAGGTGGTTTCAATGATGCCGGCCTTGCCTGCGCCGTTGGCAGCAGCGTAAGACATGGCGACTTCACGGGCTTTACCGGATTTGTCCTGGTAAACAGCGATCAGCTGAGGAACACCCGAACCTTCGGTATAGGTGCGGCGAACGGTATGGCCGGGAGCCTTCGGGGCAACCATCCAAACGTCAAGGTCGGCTCTCGGAGTGACCTGACCGTAGTGAATGTTGAAGCCGTGGGCAAAAGCCAAAGCAGCGCCTTCTTTCAGGTTCGGTTCGATTTGTTTTTTGTAGACCTCGGCGATCTTTTCGTCAGGAAGAAGGATCATCACAACATCTGCGTCTTTTGTCGCATCTTCGATTGTGGCTACCTTCAGACCGGCAGCTTCGACTTTCTTCCAGGAAGCGCCGTCTTTGCGGACACCGACAACGACGTCAACGCCGGAATCATGAAGATTCTGTGCGTGAGCGTGGCCCTGGGAGCCGTAACCGATGATAGCGACTTTCTTTCCTTTGATTAAAGAAAGGTCGCAGTCTTTGTCGTAATAAACTTTCATTTTAATTTTCCTCAAGTTATGAAGGTTGGAACAATAAATTAGAGGTGGAGCATTCGATCTCCGCGGCCGATGCCGCAGGAACCGGTGCGAACCATTTCAAGGATGCATTCCTTATCAACTGCTTTGAGAAAGGCATCCAGTTTGTCGGAATTACCGGTTAATTCAATGGTGTAGGTTTTATCCGTCACATCAATAATGCGTCCGCGGAAAATGTCGTTCAAACGTTTCATTTCCTCGCGATCCTTGCCGACAGCACGAACCTTGACAAGCATGAGTTCGCGTTCTGCGTACTCGCCTTCCGTCAAATCAACGACTTTAATAACTTCGATTAAGCGGTTGAGGTGCTTGGTAATTTGTTCGATGATCTCCGTGCTTCCCGGGCTGACAATGTTCATACGGGAAACCGTCGGATCTTCGGTCGGTGCAACGGTCAAAGATTCAATGTTGTAGCCTCGAGCGGAGAACAATCCGACCACGCGGGAAAGTGCTCCCGGCTCGTTTTCCAAAAGAATAGATAGAACGTGTCGATTCATCAGATTTTCTCCGAGCCTAAGATCATTTCCGTCAGTCCGCGTCCGGCTTTCACCATCGGCCAAACGTTTTCGGTCGGATCCACATGGAAATCAAGGAAGACGAGTTTGTCTTTGTATTTGCCGAAAGCATCCTTCAGAGCTTGTTCGACGTCTTCAGGACGATCGACCACAATACCGATGTGACCGTAAGCTTCCGCCAGGGCTTTAAAGTCCGGTGTCACTTCCATGTGAGAATGGGAGTAGCGGCGGTCATATTCAAGTTCCTGCCACTGACGAACCATACCGAGATAGTTATTGTTGAGCAGGATGATCTTGGGCGCTACGCCGAGCTGCTTAGCAGTGGCCAATTCCTGAATATTCATCTGAATGGAACCGTCGCCTGTGACGCAGACCACCGGTTTATCGGGATGAGCAACGCAGGCACCGATCGCATAAGGCAGGCCCACACCCATCGTGCCCAAGCCGCCGGAAGTCAGCCAATGGCGAGGCTTACGGAACTTAAGGAATTGGGCGCACCACATCTGATGCTGACCGACGTCGGTCGCCACGATCATATCGTCACCGCCGATTTCCTGCAGCTTCTGAAGAACGTACTGAGGCTTAATCACCGTATCGCTGTTTTCGTAGTGAAGGCAGTCTTTTTCACGCCAGCCGTTGATTCTGTTTTGCCACGCGGCAAGCTTTTCAGGATCGGGGCGCTTGTCGGTGGTTTCGAGCAGATTGAGCATGTCGGCGATGACTTCTTTCACGTCGCCGACAATCGGGATATCGACTTTCACGCGTTTGGAAATCGTGGACGGATCGATATCAATATGAATAATCTTGCGGCCGGGCTGTGCAAAGTTGGACGGCAAGCCGACAACGCGGTCGTCGAATCTGGAACCGATTGCGATCAGAACGTCGCAGTTCTGCATCGCCATGTTAGCTTCGTAGGTTCCGTGCATGCCCACCATGCCGAGGAACTTTTTATCGTCGGATGGCATGGCACCCAACCCCATCAATGTTGAATTGACGGGAATGCCGAGTTCAAAAGCTAAACGCTGGAGCAGTTCACTCGCATTGGCAGAAACGATGCCTCCGCCGATATGGATCAAAGGACGTTCAGCCGAGAGAATTAATTGCAGTGCCTTTTTGATCTGGCCCAAATGGCCCTTCGTCAAAGGTTTGTAAGAACGAAGTTCCATGTTTTCCGGATATTGATATTCGCAGATCGCTGCGGAAACATCCTTCGGAATGTCGATCAAGACAGGACCGGGGCGGCCGGTTTTAGCAATATAAAAAGCTTTCTTAATCGTCTTGGCTAAGTCTCTTACATCTTTCACCAAGAAATTGTGTTTGACACAAGGACGAGAGATACCGACGATATCCACTTCTTGGAAAGCATCCTGACCGATCGCGAGGGTATTAACCTGACCGGTAAAAATAACCATCGGAATGCTGTCGGCATAGGCGGTCGCGATGCCGGTAACAGCGTTAGTAGCGCCGGGTCCGCTGGTGACCAAGGCTACGCCGACTTTATTAGATGCTCTGGAGTAGGCATCTGCAGCATGAGCTGCACCTTGTTCGTGTCGAACAAGAATGTGTTTGAATTTATCCTGCTTATAGATCGCGTCAAAAATATTCAGCACGCTGCCGCCGGGATAACCAAAAACGTATTCAACGCCTTCTTCGGCAAGCGCGCGTACAAGTATCTCTGACCCGTTCAGACGTTCTGCGGGTTTAGACCCTTCTTGAGATTTCATTAGGAAATATCCTTTCAAAGTCCACGGGAAATTGATTGGAGGCGAACACTCTGCTTGTGACGGAGGCCCGCATGTTCTAATACCGACGCCGGCTCATTCTTGCGGAATGGTTGGGTTCAGTTTTTTTATTCTTCTTGTAGAAGACTCTTCCAATATAGCGCAATAAACGCGGGAACTTTAAATCTCAGAAAGAAATTACTTTTTCTCGATTTCTCGATGAATAATCCGATTAATCTCTGTCGGCGTGACCGGCTTCTGTACGATAAGCGGGAGTTCCATCAGGTTAACCGCTGAATCCGCAAAGTCCAAACCCTCGGTCTCTTCTTCGTACTGAGCCATGATGGCATCACGAGAAGTGGCCGTGCTGATAATCGCCGGAATCTTGCGTCCCAGAACACTGCGGATGCGGAAGATCGATTGGAGACCGGTCAAACGGCTGGGACCTAAGTTAAAGTCAGAGAAAATAATGTCTACCGGCGCCTCCTCAATCAACTGAGCAGCGAGTTCAGCATCAAAGTATTCCGCCCTTCTCACTTTGGCACCCCAGCCTTCTAATAACGTTGCCAGGCTCTCACGAATCAAAGGATCGTCCTCAATTAACAGGACGTTGACATCCTCCAGAGAAAAAATCCGATTCGGCTGTACGGGCGGCTGTACTTCCGTCGTATCTACAGACGTTTCGATTGCCATTTCCAAGCGGAAGATAGAACCTTTTCCTACTTTAGAAATCAGTTTGAGTTCGATATTCAGAAGTTTGCAGATCTTATCGACAATCGAAAGACCTAAGCCGAAACCCTCTCGGGATTTATGGCCGGCGCCGCCGCGGTAATAAGCCTGAAAAAGTTTAGCTTGATCTTCTTTCGTAATCCCGCAGCCCGAGTCGGAGACAGTAACAACAAGCGTGTTCTTCTTTGTTTTCTTTGCCCTCAGCAGGATACCGCCGTGCTCGGTATAACGTACGGCGTTTCCGATAAGGTTACGAAGCACCCGTTCAAAAAGCAGTCCGTCGGTGACGATCATCAGAGGCTCGGCCTTCACTTCAAAAGTCAACCCCTTTTGTTCGGCCATCGGCGTAAATTCATTCGCCAATTCAGAGAACATTGAACGAATGGAGACTTCGGTAGGCCGAATTTTCATCGTCTTGGAATCCAGCTTCGAAATAATCAGAATCTGATCCACCAGCGTCGCCACCGTATTGCAGGCCTTCGACAAATTATCAATTAAAGGTTTAGCCTGTTGATCGGCCTGCCCCTGAAGAATAGAGATAAAAATGCCCATAGCCTGGAGCGGCTG
>OGOT01000747.1_pt1 | contig 26230 bp, 23 predicted proteins | sample 1552791 | NCBI WGS metagenome assembly OGOT01 (sample SAMEA2580160, study PRJEB22360) | human gut metagenome | biome: human gut; feature: human-associated habitat; material: faeces | place: Denmark | collected 2008/2010
AGCAAATCGCCCCATATCATTGTGCCGCCTGCGGTTGTTGCCGATGTTCCTTGCCTGTTTTGCCCGTTTCCAAGTATCATTAAATCTCTATAGAAAAACCTCCTTGTTTAAATCTTTATACAGTGTAAAGACCAAACTAAGGAGATTTTAAAGAGGTACTGATTATAATCTCTTATATGCTTTGATATCTTATCATTTAACACAACATAGACAATGAACTATGCTATTTCCCAAAACGATATGCCACTCCCAAACTGATTCGGCTTGGCAACATACTTGTTTTATCTTTTGAGGCATCAAGCTGATCCAAAATCCCTATCTTATAGGAAGCATTAATTTGTAGTCCGCAGCCCAATTCATATCCTAACATAATGCCTACTCCTGCACTGAATGGTTGGAAAACTTTATCACCATTACCATTCTTCTCGTAAAGGTCTGTTTCATTATCATCCATTTTGTATTTTACATTTAAGCCATACCCTACAAACGGTCCCGCATCTACAATCAGACGATTATTGCCATATAGATTCCAATGCCCCACTGCATAGAAAGCAAGCTCTGCGCCTAAATAGCTAAGGTTGCCTTCTTTATTGGTAAAAGAGTGCTATCGTGTTTATAATTCAGCCGGATAATAGTTGTATGAAAGGATGGCTTTCGATAGGTATTCGGTTATACTCTGATCTTTTTACGTTTAGCATAGTGTTGTTAATATTTTCAATTTAACCAAATCAATAATATAAGCGACTCTATTGGTCGAGATTCTTTTCATGCAGCCATTGATACATTAAATTGGCAATTTGCATATTATTCAAGTCAGACATTAGGAAATGTGTGTTTCCTCTTATGCCTATTTCTGGTAGATGGATAACCGTAGCGTCACCTCCGTGACGATTAACACAGTCAGCCCAAAGTCTCGCCATTTTCAAGCGGGCTGCCCAACCGTCTTGTCCCCAGACTCCAGTAAGTTCGGAAGGAATATTATCCCCATAATAGATGATAATCGGAATCTTGGTCAACCGTATGAATTCTTCCAATGTAACAGATTCTGCCGCCAATGCGCCAAACGGACTGTTTGTTTCTATAGGTGCAGGAGTCTCTTCTATCGGAAAGACAAAGCTGCTGCCAGGCTCCAACGCAATTACGGCTTTTACATTATAGCTTTGCATGGCTGTTCGCCAACCAGGACCTCCTCCTTGTGAATGTGTCACAAGGATGCCTTTCCCTATTTTATTGAATAGAGCCGTCATGCCATCAGCCACGACTTGTTTGTCGGTTGTTCCGATATTCGGTGTCATTTGCCGGAAGAATTGTTCTAAAGCTTCCGGCTTGTCTGAAAATTGTATGCCAGGATAAAAATTAGGCCATTGTCCCAATCGGAATTGTTCGAACCAAAGTTGTTCGTCAAACTCTGCCGTTATTTCTCCACTCACTAAAGAACGGCCAGCCTTGCCACGGCGTGGCTGATCGACCAGATAAGTGGGAAAACCTCGACGTAGGAAAAGAGTCTGAAATCCTTCGCGCCCATCGGGAGTTGTTTCCCAAGTCTTAGAAGACTGCCCGGCTCCATGTAAAAAGATAATCGGTAGTACATGAGTATCTTTTGGGATTTGATAAAACACATAAACATGATCTCCATGCAATGTCTGTCCCTCAGATGAAGTCGGATGGGAGGTTTTATACTCTCCCTTTGTTCTAAGTACTGTGCCTCCGACCATGAAACTACCCTGCTCGGAAATAGCAAGTACGCCACTATTCCCAGTTCGTATTTCTTTTATGGCACATGTACCTATAACCAAAATTAAGGCTATTAGCAGTACGCTGATATATAATTTCATATCCGACTTATTTTATTTCCCAAAGCGATATGCCACTCCCAAACTTATCCGATTTGGCAACATGCTTGCATTATCTTTTGTAGCATCAAGTTGATCCAAAATCCCTATCTTATAGGAAGCATTGATTTGTAGTCCGCAACCCAATTCATATCCTAACATAATGCCTGCTCCTACACTGAACGGCTGGAATACTTTATCACCATTACCATTCTTTTCGTAAAGGTCTGTTTCATTATCATCCATTTTGTATTTTGCATTCAAGCCATACCCTACAAACGGTCCCGCACCCACAATCAGACGATTATTACCATATACATTCCAATGTCCCACAGCATAGAATGCAAGTTCTGCACCCAAATAGCTAAGGTCGCCTTTCTTTCCATCCTGTTCCAATTGGGAAACCTGATAATGCATCAGAATGTCTTCCTGCACTGAAAAATTCTCTGTAACACGAAATCCAAAGAAACCTCCGACCGAGCCTCCTACATTCATTTTGCTTTTTACCCCCGGTATGTCCGAAAGGAAAAAGCCGGATAGGTTTGCTTCTACTTTGGGGCCTCCATACATACGTCCCATAAGATTCTTTACTAAACCTTGAGCTTCAGCCTGTGCAGTACCCAATACTATGGCTAAAACAGCCATCATCACTAATTTCTTCATTTCTATTTATTTTTTGTTATTAATATTTGTGCTAATCCTACTTTGGTTCTTATGTCATTGAATAGGTATTATAGCACGTTAAATCCATTTCCTCGCATTCAATTTTTATTCGGTCAGTCGTCATGTCATAAATTATTTTATGATCATGTATGAGCCAGCCTATGATTAAATAAATCTCTTTATCAGATAATCCACATTCTACTTTCAAGTCCTGTATCGACATGCCGGTTTCCCTCTTCAATGCCATATATAACTTGTCAATCAATTGTTGTATGATATTCTCGTCCATTCTTTGGAGTATAAAAAGTTTTAAAACAAATAGGCCAATGAGACCTGCCAGGAATTGTTCTTTACTTTTACGTTGTAGTTTCCACCCATCTCAACAGGTATTTGCAGCGTTGCTGTACGGGTGAGCGCAAAGTTGTAATTTACGCCGAACTGGATATGGTCCAACAAGACAATTCCTCCACCCGTATTAAAACTGGCGTGTCTTTTCCTGATGAGATAATGGGAGTCATTCCTTTCTCCTATGTTGAATCCGAACTGCGGTCCTAACGCTGCATAGATGCCAAACAAATGTAATACGTTTGCCGACCATTTTACATTAACCGGAACTTCAACGGATTTGACTGTTGTATCAGTAAACTCGTTATCCAAATAACTATGCGCATATAATGCTGATACATCCATTCCCAATCCGAAGAAAGGGATTCTCGCCTCAACCATCGGACCGACAAAGAATCCGTTCCGGTTCTTGGAGGCAAGATTTGATTTATTCCCCGAGAGGGTGACCTTTGATAAAGTGACACCTCCTTTCATTCCCAATCTAAACTGTGCCCGGACGGGGGAAGCCGATAAGCCCAAGAAAAGGCTTATGGCAAGTAAAATTGATATTACTCTCATTTTTATTTTAATGTATTACGTAGAAATTGCTTGAAAAATAATTGAATATGATGCTTGTATTTAAAGAATCCCTCCTCCCAGGGCATGGTACAGATTAATCATTCCTTGAATCTGTTCAAAGCGATTTTGCGCTTGTGACAATTCAGCAGTAAGCAATGAACGGTGGGCTGTCAGCACTTCCAGATAGTTCACGGAAGAATGTTTCATCAACAGTTCAGTCTTATGCACAACCTTACGCAAGGCATCTATTTGATCTTCATAATAGATAGTGCGCTTGTCCGCCATTTGATATTGCGTCAAAGCATCGTTGACTTCTTGTCCGGCGTTAAGCAGTGCCTGTTGGAACTCTTTTCCGGCTATTTCCAAATCCGCTTTTGCCACTCTCAAATTGGCTATGTTCTCTCCTTTATTGAATAAAGGCTGTGTAAGTGAACCTACCGCCGAAAGCAATACCTGGGCCGGATTTATGATAGTCCCTCCCGCATTATTGGTCCATCCGGCTGTACCGCTTAGGGTAAGGCCGGGATAAAAAGCAGCACGTGCGCTGTTCGTGGCGTAGAAGGCCTTTGCAAGTTCGGCCTCCGCCTGACGTATGTCAGGGCGGTTTTCAAGCAATTGCAATGGTACCCCTGCGTGTAGGGCAGGTGGCAATTGTACATCTGCTATCGTACCACGGTGAATGTGCTGTGGAGTAACTCCCAACAATACGGACAGGCTGTTTTCCGTTTCATGTATGCTTTGTTCCGTCTGCGAGAGTGAGGCACGTAAAGCAAGGCAGTTTGCCTGTGCCTGAAGTACATCCGTATCGTTTTGCTGTCCCGTATGTTTCAGTACCTCCATTGTACGGACGGTCTTTTCCCAGGCTTCCAATGTAGCCCGGTTAATTTCCAGCTGCCGGTCAAGGGTAAGTAACATATAGTAGCTGTCGGCAACAGTGGCTATCAGCTGGGTCTGTACGGCGAGTTCATAAGCCCTTGTTTTCTCCAACTCGGCACGGGCTTCCCGTTTTGCGTTGGTGACCTTTCCAAAAATGTCTATCTCCCAGCTTGCTTTACCGGCAATGGTATAGCTCTTTCCGGGTTTTGCCCCGTCAATGCTGTTCAGACTGCCTTCCGCATCCGCAGACAATGAAGGCAGATAGGCCAGCTTGGACGACAGTAATACCGCTTCGGCCTGTTCCACCCGTAGCCGGGCAATACTTAACTCCGTATTGTATTCCAGTCCCTTGTCTATCAGGTTCTGCAAGCAGGTATCTGTAAATAGTGTCCGCCATGACAGAACCGCCAGATTATCCGAGGAGCGTTCCGATAGAGGTATGTCACGATAACTCAATGGAACGGGAATATCATTGGGGCGCTCATACTTATTGTAGATACCGCAGCCGCTCATCAGGAGCGGCAACAGCAGGAATATTAATCTTTCTTTCATTCTCTTTCTTTGTTTGATTGTTCCGATAATTTTAAAATCCGACGTTGGGGCATGACCCGTTCCTCGATATGCTGGAATATGATAAAGAAGAACGGGACAAAAAACAGTAAAGCCAGTGTTCCTATCAGCATGCCGCCGATTGTTCCCAATGCCAATGCCTTGCTGCCGTTGGCACCCACTCCGCTTGACATGGCCATGGGAATCATTCCGAACACCATGGTGAGAACGGTCATTAGAATAGGGCGCAGGCGCACACGGGCCGCTTCAAGGGAAGCCCGTACGATACCGTACCCCTCGATCCGTCTTTGGGAAGCGTATTCGGTGAGCAGGATGGCCGTCTTTGACAATAGTCCTATCAGCATCAGCAGTCCCGTCTGCATATAAATATTGTTTTCGACACCGAACAGGTTAGCAAAAAGGAAGCTGCCGAAAAGTCCGAACGGGACGGCGAGCATGACCGCCATCGGAATGAAAAGACTCTCATATAAGGCGCACAACAACAGATAAATAAAAAGGGAACAAATAATGAAAATGACAATCGTTCCGGTTCCGGTATCGGCCTCCTCACGGCTGCGTCCCCCAAATTCATATCCGTATCCCGAAGGCAGTGAACGGGACGAAACATTGGCAATGGCTTCGATAGCCTGTCCTGTACTGTAACCATCCGCAGGCATTACCGTCACAGATATGGATGAAAAAAGGTTGAAACGGGAAAGGGACTCCGGTCCGTAAACCTTTTCTATTCTGACATATTGCTCTATCGGACTCATATCCCCTTCAGAGGTACGTACAAAGATGTTGTTCAAAGCTTCTTCATCCAGACGGAATTCGGGAGCGGCCTGTATCATCACGCGGTACATTTTGGTATACAAGTTCATGTTGGAGACATAAGTCCCGCCTATATAGCCCGACAGAACATTTAATACGTCGGAGGGTGACACGTTATTCTTTTTGCACAATGCCGCGTCCACTTCCACCTTGTATTGAGGATATCTGGTCGCAAACGTTGAATAAGCGATTGCAATTTCCGGACGTTCTTCCAATGCCCGGCAGAACGCCTGCGTCTGTGTCTGCAATTCTTCTATTGTTCCACCCTTGCGGTCTTGCACATACATTTCAATGCCGTTGCTGTTTCCATAACCGGAAAGCATGGGTTGTGCAAAAACCATCATATTGGCAGACTTGACATTTGCCGTGCGCTTGTTGATGTCCGCAATGACGGAGTTGATATGATTCTCTTTACCTTCACGTTCATCCCAATGCTTGAGTCTTATAAAGAAAATTCCGTTGGTGGCTCCCTGTCCGCTAAGCATGCCATAACCGGCGATTTTTGCAAAAATCTCGATTTGCGGGATGTCCCGAATGCATTTGTCTATCTGGTCCATCACCTGCTTGGTCTCATTCAGTGTGCTGCCCGGAGCGGTGGCCACATTGATATAGATGGCTCCCGTGTCCTCGGTCGGTATCAAACCGGTTTTGGTGCTTCTCATAAGCAGGAACAATCCTGCAAAAATCACTGCCATCAAGGGATAGAGCAGCCATTTACGATTAATGAACCATACGATACCGGTCTTGTACCTGTTCAGCATTGCATTGAAAGCCGAGTCATAGGCTACATGCAGCCGGGAAGACAGGCTTGCTTTTTCCCCTTTTCCTACTTCCATGTGCGGGGTCATAATCAATGCACAAAGGGCCGGGCTTAAAGTCAGGGCATTGGCTAACGATATGATGACCGCCACGGCCATTGTCAATCCGAATTGTGTATAGAAAGTACCGGTAGTACCCTCCATGAAACATACGGGGATAAACACTGCCATAAAGACCAGCGAGGTGGTTATCAATGCCGAACTGATACCGCCCATCGCATCAATCGTTGCCTGATAAGCGGATTTGTACCCTTCATCAAATTTAGCCTGAACAGCTTCCACGACAACTATCGCGTCGTCCACAACCGTTCCGATGACCAATACCAGAGCGAACAGGGTCAGCATGTTCAAACTGAATCCGGCAATATATAGGAAGGCAAATGTCCCGACAAGCGATACGATAATGGAAACAGCCGGAATGAATGTGGACCGCATGCTTTGCAGGAAAACATATACAACAAGAATTACCAGCAGAATGGCTTCTACCAAGGTCTTGATGACATCCTTAATGGAGGCGTCCAACTGGTCTTTTGTACTGACCACATCGGCAAACTCCATTCCCTTGGGTAAGTTTTGGGAAAGTTCTTCCAAAGTTCTGTCTATCTCCTTGATGATTTCATTCGCATTTGAACCTGCCGTTTGAGAAATGGTACAGGTTGTTCCCGGATAACCGTTTACCTCTCCTTTGTAGCCATAGTTGAGTGCCCCCAATTCAATTTCCGCCACATCTTTGAGATACAATGCCTGTCCGTCCGGCAAGGAACGTACTACAAGGTTTTCAAATTCTTCAGCCGTTTCATACCGGCCCCGGTATTTCAGGATGTACTGGTAAGTGTTGTCCGATTCCTCACCCAACGTACCGGTAGCCGCTTCCACATTCTGTTCGTTCAACACGGCACTGATGTCCGAAGGCATCAATCCATATTGGGCCATTCTTTGAGGGTTCAGCCAGATGCGCATGGAATACTCCGATCCCATCATATGGATATCGCCCACACCGGAGATACGCGACAAGCGCGGGATGACATTTATCTTCATGTAATTATTGAGGAAAAGGTCATCGTAGCTGCCGTCTTTGTTGTATAGGGAAACCACTTTCAATGTCCCTGTCTGGCGTTTCAATGTGGTTACCCCGACTTTCGTCACCTCGGCAGGAAGCATTCCCGTAACTTGCGATACACGGTTCTGTACGTTCACTTGCGCCATATCCGCATCTGTTCCTTGCTTGAAATATACGGTAATGGTGGCATTTCCCGTATTCGTGGCGGAGGATGTCATGTAAATCATATTCTCCACTCCATTGATGGCTTCCTCCAAAGGGACTATCACACTTTTCTGTACGGTTTCGGCATTGGCTCCCGTGTAAGTGGCATTTACATGGATGGTCGGCGGTGCAATACTGGGGAATTGTTCAATGGGTAACATGGTCAGTCCGACAATTCCCACCATCAGGATTAATACGGAAATGACACATGCCAATATAGGTCTGTCTATAAAAGTTCTTATATTCATATTTTCCTCCTTTTATTTATGATGTGCGGATGCAGTCCCTCCGGAAATTGGAGTTCCCTCACGCAATAATCCGGCACCTTCGGCAACAATGACATCACCTTCCGTCAGACCGGACATGACGGCATATTCAGAGCCGTTGTTCAACTTGAACGGTTTTATTTCGGCAGATGTGGCTATCCCGTCCACGACCTTATAGACAAATACTTTGTTCTGTATCTCGTAGGTAGCCGCTTTGGGAATGACGATGCAGCCGTTTATTTTATAGGGCACCACAACTGTTGCCGTGCTTCCGCTGCGGAGCAGTCCTTGGGGATTTGGAAAGGACGCACGTATCCCGACAGCTCCTGTCTGTGCATCTGTGATACCGCTGACCGCCGTGACCTTTCCCTTCTCCGCATAAAGTTTCCCATTTCCAAGTTTTAATTCCACCAGCGGAAGGTTCTCAATAAAACCGGTATCCTCGTCAGGTTCTCCGACCAATTCCTGTAATTGGTTTTCTGAAACCGAAAAATAAGCAAACATTTCATTTACACTTGATACGGTTACCAGCGGCTCGCTGATGGAAGAATTTACCAAAGCTCCCACTTTATAGGGTATCATGCCTGCCACTCCATCTACCGGACTTTTAATTATAGTATATGACAGGTTATTGCGGGCATTCATTTCATCCGCTTCCGCCTGTGCCAACAGAGCTTCCGCTTCCCCCAAGGAGTTTAAGGCTGTTTGAAGTTCAAAATCTGAAATCACATTTTCTTTATACAGTTCTTGTTTGCCGGTAGCGGTCAACCGGGCGGTGGAGACTTTTGCCTGCGCACTTTTTACAGCGGCTGACGCAGTTTTCAGGGCAGCCTCATACGGAACCTGGTCTATAATGAACAGAGGTGTCCCTTTGCTTATACGGGCTCCTTCGTCAATACAGATTCTTGTAATAAGCCCGCTTATTTGCGGACGTATTTCCACATACTGATTTCCTTCAATGGAAGCGGAGTAGCTACGGTATAATTCGGTTTCCGACATTGATACCGTCATGGTCTTGTAGCTGACCGGTTCCCGGTTCTGCATCTGTTCCTTGCAGGATGAGAATATACAGCCGGCACACAGGACCAGCAATATACAAATCTTGTTTTTCTTCATACTTATTTTTTTTTGATATTAATAAACTTAGAAGGCTTCAGCCAAATTGAGTACAAAACCTTTAGTGCCTTTTCCAAAGCCATAATCCAGCCTGACGTTGACATTGTGCTTGAACTCAAACCGGATTCCCAGCCCGTAATTGGGCAGCACGTTGCCCATTCTCATCTTTTTCAGGGAGGGAAACACCGTACCGGCACCAATCCAGCCGACACAACCCAGACGTTTGTATAGCCGCTGTCTCAACTCTATCCGGGCAGAGACCTGACTGTTATCCGTATATCTTCCACTGTAATATCCCCTCATACGGAAAGAACCTCCCAATTCTTCCCGAAGTGCCCAGGGACTACTATTGTCGTTGATTCTTCCATAGAAGTCTGCTGCAATAACAGCCCCTTTCCATAATTTTTGGTAGGCATCGGCAATAAATATGGTACTCAGCAATGTTTTGTGGTAATTCCCAAAGACTTGGGGATAAACCATTTCCTTAAGCATCAGGTATATTCCACGGGTGGGTGTCAGGATGAAGTCGCGGGTATCATATTGAATGGAAAGACCTGTCCCCACAAAAAAATAACCCTGTTTCTGACCGTTCAGATAGGAGATCTTCTCAAGCTTACGTGCTTTTGAATGGTTGACGGAAAGAGAAGTGCCGATATGGATGTCATCGGTAATCTTATACACATAATCTACATCAAGGCCGACTCTCTGTCTGGTATATTTCACGGCGGGATTCTGTACGCAGTCATCATAACTGATTCCCCACAGATAGAGGGGCTGGTTACTGAAACTCACCTGATAGGACAAGCGGGACTTATTCCCTTTGAAATTATTATTACCCCTGATATTGATGACATACATGCCTTCAATGGACATGTTTCCATTGATTGAAATGTCGGAAGGCTGCATGATGGAGTCTGTACGGTCCAGCCTGTACAATCCCGAAGCGGCTCCGCCAATTCCAAAACTCGCTTCACGGGTATAGGATGGAGCGGCAACAAAACTGAAATCCATTTTCTTCTCATACGTCCGGTCTATATGACCATATAATAAACGGTTGAGCCATGTGTCCTTTTTTCTTTTATCCACTACGGCGGACGTTTCTTTTGAGGAAACAGGAGATAAAGTATCCTTTATTTCGTCATTCTTGTTTTGCGCTACTGTTCCCGAACTGAAGCCGCAGATAAGCAAAAGATAAATTAAAAATTTCTTCATTAATTCATATATAACTTACAATCATGTTTTTATCGCTGGCAAAGGTATAGGCATTTCGAAAGGCAGGAAAGTGCCAAAAGGTATGATACTTGGACTGTTTTGCCTATAAAGTTGTATTTTATAATAAAACAATGCTATATTTGTGGTCTAAACGAAATATTTTAATGCCATGACAGGACAAAACATGTATATTGAATTGGAAAATAAGGATAATGTGGAACGCATTAAGGGAGAAATCTATTTGTCGGATGATATTTCCGATGCATTTCCAAACAAGTATCCTCATAAAAGTGAGGCTACTGTGACGTGTATCTGTATAAAAGGTGAAATCACGGCAGAAATCAACCAGTTTCCAGTTTGCGCCAAAGCCCCCGGATTATTGGTATTGCTTCCGGGGCAAATCAGGGAATTAGCAAATGTCAGCGATGACTTTCAGGGTGAATTTATTATTATGACCAGGCAATTCACAGAAAGTATCAGTCTTCCGGAAGGTTTTTCCACATTCATGTCCGTCCGCAGCACGCCTTTTCTACCTCTTGGGGAAAGGGCATTGGAGGCCGTCCTTAATCATCATAAAATGTTAGTGGGGGTTTTAAGGAACAAGGACGAAGGGCTGAACCGGAAGGCTATCGTCAAGCATCTAACCATCGCGCTCTTTTATGGATTGGGATACTATCTGCATAAAGTCAACAATAAAAAGAAAACAAGAAATGAAATAATCATGGAGGATTTCCTGAAACTGGTATTGAAATATTGCAAGCAGGAACGTTCCCTTGGCTTCTATGCGGACAGATTATATATTACCACTAAGTATCTATCGGTAGCCGTAAAGAATGTAAGCGGCAAAACGGCGGGACAATGGCTGGATGATTACATCATTTTAGAGGCCAAGTCTTTAATTAAAACAACCGATATGACTATTCAGCAGATAAGTGATGAACTTAATTTCCCCTCACAATCTTTTTTTGGCAAGTTTTTCAAAAGAGAAGTGGGGATGTCTCCCAAACAATATAGAGATACCGAATAATAAATGGGGAAACTCAAATATGAAATAGTACAGATAAAAAGCCACATCATTGCTTCCTCGCGAGAGAGTTTGATATGGCTTTTTACAGCTATCAGCTACTATTTATTACTTTAGAAGATAGTTCATTCATATTCCTTTTTTTCCTCTTATTTATGCACTTAATGCCCTCCGAAAATTAAGAAATCCGTTTTATCCAGCAGGGTATCAATCATGGCTATTTCCTCTGTGATCAATGTTATTTCAGATGCACGCAGGTTCTCTTGCAGACGTTCCGTCTTGCGGCTGCCGGGGATAGGAATCATGAACGGGTTCTTGCACAACATCCATGCGAGCGAGATTTGTGCAGGAGTGGCATTTTTCTGTCTTGCCAGTTCATTCAACAAATCCAACAATTCACGACTTCGGACAAAGCCCTCACTTGTGTATTGCGGCATATTACTTCTGAAATCCACACCTTGCTCAAAGCGGGAATTTTCATCGTACCGTCCTGATAAGAAACCGTTGGCAAGAGGAGAAAACGCTACATAGGCAATATTAAGTTCCTCTACAACTGGGAACAGGCTTTCGTGCCAACGTGCCATCATGGAATAACGGTTCTGGACGGCTGTAACCGGACAAATGGCATGTGCCCGACGCAGATAGTCTTCGTTGGTCTCGGAAATACCCCAGTAACGGATTTTACCCTCCTTTATAAGCATTGCCATCGTTTCTGCTACGTCTTCCGGTTCCACATTCGGGTCAATGCGATGCTGGTAATACAAATCAATATAGTCCGTACCCAGCCGGGCAAGGCTTCCTTCCACCGAATTACGGATAGTGTCCGGACGGCTGTCCAATATCAGCCGGTCCCCCCCGTGATGGACACCATATTTCGTGGCGATTACCACTTTGTTACGGACGGAACGCAAAGCCTCGCCGACCACTTCTTCATTGTAGGCGGTGGAACCGTCGGGATAGATTGCTGTATAACATTCCGCCGTGTCGAAAAAGGTATAACCCATGTCGTATGCTTTGCGGATTATTTCAATCCCGTCCTGCTTGCTCATGGGGCGCCCACTTGCATGGGTAATCCCCATGCAGCCCAAACCGACGGCAGAGACCTGCATACCGCTGTTTCCTAATATTCTCTGTTTCATTGCGAATAGATATTTTAAGTTTTCGTTTTTATATTCCTTGTACAAATTAGAAAGAATCATTTGCCTTGCAAAATGCTCTCAAGCCACTTTTTTACACTCTGTCTTGCCTGTGCCTGTGAGTTTTGTGCGATTGTACCTTTTATGGCAAGCCCTTCACTTACCGTAGCTCCTTTGCAAGCATCTTTCAGTTTACGTTCCGTGCCCGACAGCCCGCTGCCCTCGTGCGTGCAGAACGGAACGACAGTTTTCCCGTTCCAATTATGCTTCTCGATAAAGGTATAGACCGCCATCGGCATATCTCCCCACCAATTGGGATACCCCAAGAAGATAACATCGTAATCCTCGACTTTTACATCGCCTTTTACTTCCGGGCGTACATTGTTTTCTTTCTCCGTTTTCGCTATCTCCACGCAAGCCTTGTACTCATCCGGATAAGGCTTGACCGTTTCTATCCGGAACAACTTGCCTCCGCTCTCTTTCGCAATCATTTCGGCAATGATATGGGTATTTCCCTTTTCGATATTTCCCACCGCGTAGTTTTCCCCCGTCCGGGAGAAGAAAACCACAAGCACTTTCTTACTATTTTTCATATCTGTTGTTTGAGATGTATTACCCTGCGTATGGGCGGTAAACGCACACGCGCAAAACATCATTAAAATTGATATTATATTTTTCATAACTCCATTGATTTGATTGTTTCATTTTTCGGGTTTCAACGCTCCATAAAAGTAGGATGCCGTAGCACCGCCATCAATCAGAAAATCGGCTCCCGTAATAAACGCTCCCCGGTCGCTCATCAGCAGCTCGGCAACATTGGCAATCTCATCCGCCGTACCGGGACGTCCTGCCGGACACTTGGCGAACATATTTTTGTAAAAATCACCTCTCGGCCCGTTGAACTCATCCAATGCCAGCGGAGTTACGACAATCCCCGGAGAGATGGAGTTGATACGGGCATCCCGTTCACCCCATTTCACGGCCTCGGCCATTACACGTTTCACGTTGCAGCGTTTGGCCATCTGGTAAGCGTGCAGCGTATCCCGGATATTTTGAGGTTGAAGAATACCGAGCGAGAGCAATTCCTCTGTCGGTGTACAGGCCAGTTGCTCGTCCTCGTCGGCAGTGAGTGCAGGCATCCGGTATCCCGACTGGCTGGAAATTGTAACGCCGACACCACCTTCTTTGATAACTTTACCGACTTCTTCAAGCAAAACGGCAGTTCCGTACAAGTCCACTTTCAATATGGTCTCCATCGAAGCCTGCGACGGCGATACGCCCGCCGCATTGACAAGCATCGAAATCTCACCGTATTTCCGGGCCTCGTCAATCAGTCTCAATATGGATGCTCTGGATGAAAGATCCATTTCAACGGGTATTGCATCGAACCCGGCATTATTCATGATTCGGGCAATATCCTCCGCATTTTCCATCTTCTTATCACCCACGACTATTTTCTTTCCATAGCCCATGCGACGGGCTATTGCCATACCAATCTGACCGGCTCCGGTCAATATCATTACATCTTGTTTCATTTTCAAAATCTATTACTTTAATTATTATTCTTAGTAGTTGCAAAATTACGGTATTACCGTTTGCCCGACCTTAACCCTATTACAGAGTATCTTACCGAAATTACGGATTGTCAGGCTGCTTGTCGCCTCATGTTTTTACGGCGTATATACAGGGCAAATAAACCGATACTACCGGATAACACAAGAAATATGATTCCCATAATAAAGATAAAACCGTAGGAAGTCGCATCGGCTAAAAGCCCCCAGCCCCCGGCAGATATTGCTCCGCCAATGGCAAACGCAACAGACACGATGGAATAGATTTTCGTGTAATCCTTGTTGCCGAAAGCTTGATGTACGAGCATAATGGTCTGTACCGTTACCCCGGCATAAGCCCATCCGAACAAGAAACCTCCGAAAATAAGTACCGGCAAGCCGATGTGCATAAGTAAGAATCCAAGTCCGATGATTCCACACAAGGTAGTAATCAAGACTCCTGCAATACAATTCTTGTCGTTTATCATTCCCAGCAAAACTTTGCCGACCGTGACACCTACCATAACGGCAGAGGCTACAAACGATGACTGCTCCAACGTATAACCTAAAGTGCTGACGTAATCCGGAAAGAACCAGTTTAACGTAGAAACGGAAAGCATCAAAAAAGCAAATAGAATCATTCCATAAAAAATGGGCATCTTGGCAGCCTGTTCGTATGCGATACCATCTGTCTTCTGTATGATTTCTCTCTTTTCCGTATGTCCATAAGGCGAAAGTCCCTTGTCTGAAGGACGGTCTCTTAACAGAAGGCCGAGCAAAGGTGTACCTACCAATAAAATCACCATTCCAAATACAATATAGGCCATTCGCCATCCGCAATTTGTGATAAGCCATGCACTTGCCGGACTGAACAGAACCCCTCCAATGCCGGAGGCTGCACTGCACAGACCGACAAAAAATCCTACCCGTATATTGAACCACCGGTTTATCAGAATCGGATAGCTAAGATACATTAGGAAAGCTAACGTGCCTCCTTGAACACATCCGGCTACATAAAACTGCCACAGGGAGTTGAAGAATCCCATGCCTAACAGTGTCAGACCGGAAATGGTCGAACTTAATGTGAGCAACCAGCGAAGACTGTATTTTTCTATCAACTTTCCTGCTATGGGAAGTATCAATGTGGAAGCAAGGAAATTGAATGACATATAGATTCCCAATTTCCCCACTGACACATTAAGTTCGTTGCTGACAGATTGATAAAAGATACCGGCACAACTCATTGTCAAGCCGACATTGAGTCCCATAATCAAACATCCGCATAGGACTATGATATAGCCATAATGAAACCGATATATCTCAGATTTCTGCATAAATAGCAATTTACATATATTTCTTTTTCAGTACATCCAGCAAATGCATCACTTGCCTTTTGTCATTAAAATCAAACGCCAAGCCATGTCCAAGGTCCAAGGAACGGATTTCATCCAGGTCTGCTTCCGAAAGAGCAAAGTCGAAAACATCGATATTCTGCTCCATACGTTCCTTGTGTGACGACTTGGGAATGGCGACAATACCGTTTTGAATCAAGAAACGAAGTCCGGTCTGTGCGATGCTTTTCCCATGTTTTTGCCCGATGGCATCCAACGTCCGGTTGGTAAAGAATCCGTTGGCACCTTCGGCAAGAGGACCCCATGCCATAAGTTGTGTGCCATACGGCTGCATGATTTCCAACATATCCCGCTGCTGGCTGAACACGTGTGTTTCAAGCTGGTTGATTGCAGGAACCACATCGGCGAACGTGGCAATGTCCACAAAACGGTCATAGTAGAAGTTGCTTACACCAATGGCTCTTGCCTTTCCGGCTTTCAGAGCATCTTCCATGGCTCGGTAAGCACCGTAATAATCGCCGAAAGCCTGATGGACAAGCAACAAATCCACATAATCCGTACGAAGCTTGCGCAACGATTCGTCGATGGATGCGGCAGCTTTCCCGTAACCTGCGTTATTGACGAAAATCTTTGTCGAGAGAAACAGTTCATCCCGCTTCACACCGCTTTTATGCCATGCGTTGCCCACTCCCTCTTCGTTGAAATAGGCCTGTGCCGTATCAATCAGACGATAACCTGCTTGTATGGCATCTGTCACACATTGTTCACACTCTTCGGGTGTCATTTGAAATACACCATAACCGAGAAGCGGCATTTCCACTCCATTGTTCAGTTTGACTGTCTTTTCCATTTTATAATTGTTATGTTTTGATTTTGTTGCAAAATTAACCGGGTTCTTCGGGATGGAGCTTAAACGGATTACAGATTGGCTTACCGAAATTACAGATTGTTATCACGCACAAGTTCAAAGTGTTATGACAATAATCCAACGTCTTACACGGATTACGGATTCTCTTACCGAAATTACGGATTCTGACCTTCTTATGATATTGGTAAACAATGTAATTCTTATATTTGCCGTCGGAAAAATAACAAAGCGATGAATAAAGAGCTATTGAATATTACAACCGTTACAGAATACAATGATATGCTGGGTGTAGAGACCTTGCATCCGTTGGTGAGTGTAATCGACTTGTCGAAAGCGAAGCCGATGAAGCACATGAGACACACTTTCAGTTTTTATGTCGTATTCCTGAAAGACGAGAAGAATTGCGAGTTGATTTACGGACGCCAGCGTTACGATTACCAGAAAGGCTCTGTCGTGTGTCTTGCTCCCGGACAGGTAATCGGGGTGGAAGACACGGGAGAGACTTTCCAACCGCAAGGGTGGGCGCTTTGTTTCGATCCGGAACTGATACGGGGAACATCGCTCGGTCGTAACATCCGGGAGTATTCCTATTTCTCATACGAGGTAAATGAAGCCCTGCATCTGTCGGAACGGGAGAGGAAATTGTTTATTGACTGTCTGGAGAAGATTCAGAACGAGTTGGAACACGCTATCGACCGTCTTAGCAAACGGCTGATTGCTACCAACATCGAACTGTTGCTGGATTACTGCCTACGTTTCTATGAACGGCAGTTTATCACACGGGAGCCGGTCAATCACGATGTGCTGACCCGCTTCGAAACGTTGCTTGACGATTATTTCCTGTCGGGAAAAGCACAACAAGACGGTCTGCCGACAGTTAAGTATTGTGCGAGTGAGCTATGCTTGTCGCCCAATTACTTCGGTGACTTGATAAAAAAAGAAACCGGAAAATCAGCCCAAGAATACATACAGTTCAAGGTTATGGATATAGCTAAAGAACGTATCTTGAATCCGGAAAAATCCATCAGTCAGATTGCCTATGAATTGGGCTTTCAATACCCGCAACATTTCACACGGTTGTTCAAGAAAGTGGTAGGACAAACCCCGAATGACTATAAAGGGCGGGCAATAACAGCGTAAATACGGATATGGAAGAATTTAGAATCGACATGCGCAAGCCTGAAGAGGCTGACCCCGCCGAAGGGATTCGTTGTGCACAACTTTGCTTTAAGATTAACCACACCATGCCCATGACCGAAGAATATAATCGGCTTGTGTCGGAACTCTTTATGGGGAACATAGGTGAGGAAAGTCGTGTTATGCCTCCTCTGACAGTGGTACGAGGCAATAGTGTAAAAATAGGTCGGAATGTGGTAGTGATGAATAACTCGCTCTTCATGGCAGCCGGAGGCATTACCATCGAAAATGATGTGATGGTAGCTGCCAATGTACAACTTATCTCGAACAATCACGATTTATACGACCATCAGATTTTGACCTGTAAACCCGTCAGGCTGAAACGGAACTGCTGGATCGGTGCAGGAGCTACCATTCTCCCTGGTATTACGGTCGGGGAAAATGCGGTAGTAGCCGCCGGTGCAGTTGTTACCAAAGATGTTGAGGATAATACGGTAGTAGGTGGTAATCCGGCTAAAATAATCAAGCACATCTAAATATTCATTGGGAAAAATCTGAATATGTGTGAGGATTTTATGTGTATAGAGAACAGCCGCCAGTAAAAGACGGCTGTTCTCTAAATTAAATTTTCATTCCTCTGTTTGGGCTTTTAGATTCTTCCGATATGCCCGGTCTTACAAAATGAATATGGTCACGTATGAAAGGCTCAGGTTTATTTCCCATATAATTATCCACGTTTATTTTCAGTTTTTTATCTTCATCATTTTGTTCCATGTCATTCGTTTTCCCTTGTGCTGATTGTGGTGCAGGTGGAGTAAGCTCCAGTTGGATTTTCCTATCCAGTGCGGCAAGTTCCGATTTCAATCCTTTCAATTCCTCCTCCTTCTTCCACGTCTTTCTGGCAATCTCCTGCAACTGCGGAATTTCACGCTCCAGTACCTCGTTCTTCTCCTTGTACTGGTCAATAATCGAAGGAATCTTCTCCAAAGCATTCAGGAAATTAGTTGCGGCAGCATGGGTATCCGCCATCGCCAGATGCCCGTTGTTGTACTTATACTTATAGTTGCCCTCAACCACGAAGCGGTTGTCTATAAATTCAAGCCCGTCGCTTACCGACCTTTCGCTGATAACCTTGATGGGGAAGCCGTACAGTTCACCGATTTGTGTGTACAGTCCGCCCGTTGCCGCGTTCTTGGCAATCTCCTGCAAACGCTTCCCGATAACTTTCTCATCGGCGGAATCCAATCCCTCAATCTTAACCGGATTGAGCCGGTTGCCGGCCTTGTCCGTCTGGACGGCAGCCAGAAACTTCTCCCAGTCTTCCGTCATGGCATGGATGTAGGCGGTATTGTTCCTCAGTTCTCCGGTCTTTGACTCCAGCTTGAACTCCGACTCGCGTTTGCCCTTGTTGAATGACTTCCGCTCGCCTTCCAGCGAGGCAATCCGCTTTTCCAGCTTCGCCTTGTCGAGCAAATCCGTATTGCCGGAAAGGATAGCCATATACTCCGAGAAGTTCATGCCCGATTTCTCGTCCATCGCACCCTCGTCAATGGTACGCGCACCCATCGCCCCGCTTTTAAGCTGCGAGATGAACGTCTGCTTGCAATGCAGCAGGTTGAACTTGTAGGAATCCAATGATTTCTCCACCGCATAAATCACCACATCCACTTTATTGCCGGCGTATAGCTTGGCAATCTCATTGCCGGCACGCACCCCTCTGCCGTCGCGCTGTTCCAGGTCGGAGGGACGCCAGGGCGTATCCAGATGATGGATAGCCACGCACCGCTTCTGTGCGTTTACGCCCGTGCCGAGCATGGAGGTGGAGCCGAACAGCACACGTACCGTCCCGGCGTTCATCGCGTCGATCACCGCCTTGCGTGCCTTCTCACTCTTGCACTCCTGGATGAAGCGGACCTCATGGGCGGGTATGCCGTAATCCTCCGACAGCTTGCGCTTGATTTCCGAATAGACATTCCAGTTCTCGCCCGGCTGGTACGTGCCGAGGTCCGAGAACACGAACTGCGTGCCTTTCTGCGCCTCATACTTGTGGTAATACTCCGCAATCGTCCTGGCACAGTGGCTCGCCTTGTTGTCCGGGTGATCCTCGTATGCCGGGTCCACCATGCGCATGTCGAGCGCCATCTTCCGGGCATAGTCCGTTGCGATGAGCATCTTCGCCTTCTCTTCCGTTTCGGAGAGCGGCGGCCTGCCGAGCAGCGTGGCGTCCCCCGTCTGTGCGAACTTCATCAGCCGTCCGATGAAGTCCTCCTGGTCCGGCGTCGGCGGTATGTGGTGCAGTATCTCGTTCTTGTCCGGACGGTCCACACCCACATCCTCAGCCGTGCGGTAGTCGGTAATCTCATTGTAGAAGGCGGCAAGTTCCGGCACCTTGATGAAGTAGCGGAAACGCTCCTTCTGCACGATGTTGTTCGTCACGTTGAACTCGAAATCCGTCGTCTTCTTGGCGAATATCGCCGCCCAAGCGTCAAAACAGCGTATGTCCTGCCGTTCCAGCTCCTTCGGGCGCAGGTACTTGAACAGCAGGTACAGCTCCGTCAGCGAGTTGCTGATGGTCGTTCCCGAAAGGAACGTGGCTCCCAAATCCTTTCCCGTGCGCTCCTGTATGGTGCGTATGGCAAAGAGCATGTTGAGCGCCTTCTGGCTTCCTTCCGAGTTTCCCAACCCCGCCACACGGTCATGGCGCGTGTTGAAAGTCAGGTTCTTGAACTGGTGGCATAAATCCAAAATTTCGGATTTGAGCCATTATCAGAACTTTTTTAACTCTCCTATTTTATATCTAATAATATTAATAATCAGAAACTTTGCCAAACAATAGGTTATGATTATTCTTGCATCTATAACTAAGAATAACAAACTATTAAAATGATATTCAATTATGGATGTATTACATTTAAACGAGCAGCTCCCATGTCTGCTAACCTACTTGCAAAATGCCGGATATTCATCTATGTATATAGATTATGTGAGTAAATTTGGTAAATGGTTGTCTGATAATTTTAAACAATACCAGTGGGAAGATTATGCCGATGTGGAATGTACATTGGCGGATTTGTGGTCTAACAAGTACACACTTAGGAATAAAGTCCGTTTATTGCGTGTAATCCGGCAGTATGCGGAAGAGGGTATATTTCCAGATGGACATAAACATTACCACAAGCCGTACCACTATGACTTGCTCAACAAAGAATATAGGAAAGTCGTAGATATTGTCAGCGCTTCTATCGACCAGCAGAAAAGGTTCTTTCGAAGTGTTAGGTCTGCACTTTGTTCCTTCTTTTTTGATTTACAAAGGTATGGAATGGCTACTCTTGCATCAATAACTGAAGATGCTATACTGAATGTATTCTCTCCAGAAGGAATGCCAATGAAAGGACATTCTTTCAAATACAATGTGGAATATGGCTTGAAGGCATGTGTACCGTATTATGGAGAAGCTGTCGGACGGATAATCTCATACTTGCCCTCCATACCAAACAAGCGGAAAAACATTCAATATCTCACGGAACAAGAACTGGATGCTATCAAACATACACTGGAATATGACGACACTGTTTCATTACAAGATAAAGCTATTATGACAATTGCCATGTACACAGGGTTGCGTGGTTGTGATATATCTGGGCTGACTTTCGACAGTTTCGATTGGCAACATGACCTAATAAAAATTACACAGTCAAAAACCGGTAATCAGTTAATACTGCCTCTTCGTGCTATGGTTGGAAATGCTATTTTTGACTACTTACAGAAAGAGCGGCCGATATGTCCGGAGCCATACATTTTCCTTACAGTAAATGCGCCATATCGAAGACTACACACAAGTAATCTCGATGCAATATGCTCAAAACTCATGTACAAGGCTGGAATAAGGTTACAATCCAAGGAAAGAAAGAGCATACATTTATTCCGCCACCACGTTGCAACAGCCCTGCTACAGTCAGGTGTACAACAACCTGTCATAAGTGCTGCTCTCGGACATTCATCGCCAGAATCCCTTGATCATTATCTCAGTGCGGAATTCAAACGTCTGAAAGAGTGTTCACTAAGTATAAAGGGATTCCCAATGAGAAAGGAGGTGTTTGATAAATGAGAGCACAATCATACCTTTCTCCAATAATAGACGGATACATAAAATACCGTAAAGCATCTGGACGTGACAGTTACAGCTACATTAAGAATGTGATTCTGTTCGAACATTTTTGTACAAGAGAATATTCGGCACAAGCAGAACTTACACAAGAAATGGTTGATAAATGGTGCAGACAGAGGGGATCAGAGAATACCAATTCTTGTGTGTCAAGAATTTATCCCATACTCGATTTCATCAAGTACATGAAAAAACGTGGTTTGACGAACATTAATTTACCACAAGTCCCGAAGTCAGTTCCACGAACCTATATACCACATGCTTTCACACGTCAAGAATTGGAACGCTTTTTTAATGCCTGTGACAACATAAAACCGAGACGCGGTACGCTTTCTGTCATTCAACGTATAATCCTGCCTGTATTTTTCCGTCTGTTATACAGTTCCGGAATGAGAACGACAGAAGCAATTTTATTGGAACAGGAGGATGTAAATCTTGAAAACGGAGTAATTTCCATCAAGAGGGGTAAAGGGTATGACCAGCATTTTGTTGTCCTTCATGATACAATGTTGGCACTGATGCGCATCTATGACGGAAAGATTTCCGAATTGATCCCTAACCGCAGAATCTTTTTCCCAACGCCAGATGACAAACCGCACAATCCTGCTTGGGTGACATATCACTTTCGGGTGTTGTGGCAAGGTTGCAATAAACTTCATGCCACACCGTATGAGTTAAGACACAACTATGCCATTGAGAATATAAACAGTTGGATCCATCAAGGATTTGCCATTCATGACAAGTTGCTTGCTTTAAGCAAAAGCATGGGACATAAGCAGATAGAGAGTACTTTGGCTTATTATTCTTTGACACCTGCAATCTCAGACATCATGGAGTTCGATGATATAGAAATGTACGAATCGTTAATACAAGGAACAGATGAAGAAAAAGATTAATCCGCAAGCGGTACAGATAACCCGTTATCTACATGACTGGCTCGAATACTATGTACCTTCAATAAAGGCATGTAGTCCTCATACGAAAAGAAACTACAAGGTTTCCATGACACTCTATACTGAATTTCTTAGAAATGTGAAAGGTGCTTTGCCGGAAACATTGAATGCGGAGTGTTTTCGTAAAGAATACATTATGGAATGGATTATCTGGATGAAAAACAATAGAGGCTGTACTCCTACAACATGCAATGTGAGACTGTCCGCTTTGCGTGCCTTCTTAAAATACATAGCGGACAGAGATGTGATTTATATGGCTCTATTTCTACAAGCAGAGAATGTACCGAATGAAAAGACTACCAAGAAGAAAGTTGCCGGACTTAGCAAACAGGCAGTCAATGCCCTGTTGTCCGCACCTGATCAAAGAACGGCAACAGGTTTTCGAGACTTTACATTGATGTTGCTTTTGTACTCTACAGCTGTACGCATTAATGAACTTCTTACTCTGAAAATTGGTAATATTGTCATGAATTGCGCCAAACCTCACATAATTGTAATAGGAAAAGGGAGAAAAAAACGGCCTCTTCCTCTTTTATCCAAGCCGGTGCAATGTCTAAAAAAGTACCTCAAGAAATACCATCCGAAGCATGATGATATGGACGCATTGATCTTTTATTCAAAAAGTAAAGGGTTATACACTCCGATGTCTGCCGAAAACGTGAATAAAATGCTGAAAAAATATGCCTCAATAGCTCATAAAACTTGTGAAGATGTACCGTTGGATTTACATGCTCATCAATTCAGGCATGCCAAGGCTTCACATTGGCTCGAAAACGGAATGAACATAGCTCAAATTTCATATTTGCTTGGACACGAATGTATTCAAACCACAATGGTATATCTTGATATAACTACAGAACAAGAAGAAAAAGCTTTGGAAACTCTTGAAAATGAGAATCAAAGAAATATCGCAAAGAAATGGAAAAACGGGGGTGGAATATGAGTTTTAAAATATCTTTAACGTAAGTTTGATGAATTCAAACCAAAGCTATGTGTCAATATCCTTCGTATATTGATGCATGGCTTCTTTTGGAAAACAGTAATATGTAGTCATGCTCCCAGTATGTTTACAATGAAGTTGTCAAAGTTGCAGTGCTTTGAATATTCAACCTGTTCGATGCCCCTGAATATCCTTTCGGGAAATAAATGAAGTATGTGTTTACAAGCCTTTTCAAGATAGAAATATTTTAAGCATCATTTAGCGTATATTTTGCCATCATTACATCAAAACTTACATAAAATCATCTGTCATACAAAATAATTCAGTAAATTTGAAACCAAAACTCCACTTGACCTGTGGAATTTTGAAATAGGTATAACAACGATTAAAAAAATATGAAAAGATGTGACCTGCATATTCATACAGTACCTTCTGTATCAGATAGAGTGTTTACGTACGATAAGGACATTTTGTTGGATTATGTTGCAAAGACAGAATTGGATGTAATTGCTATCACAAATCACAACTTATTTGACTACGCACAGTTCCAAGAAATAAAGGATGCATTGACTCAAATAGTCGTCTTACCCGGTATTGAAGTAGATTTGGAGAATGGGCATATTCTTGTCATAGCGAATAACGATGACGGGACGCTGTTTGATTTTAATGCAAAATGTGAAGAAGTAAAAAATCTAATAAAAACTAAGGATGATGATATTCCTTATGATACATTCATTAGAATATTTGGTGACTTGAGTAAATATTTACTTATACCACATTATGAAAAAGAACCAAAACTTCATAAAGATACCATCGAAAAATTGGGAAGAAACATAATAGCAGGTGAAGTGTCGAGCGTCAAGAAGTTTATTTATATGGAGAAGGAGGATACAGAGCTTACACCTGTCTATTTCAGTGACTTTAGAATAGAAAAAGGTGTTACACCAGATAAGTATCCTGTCAGCCATACATTTTTTGATATTGATCAGGTGAATGTCAATACACTGAAACTCTGTCTAATGGATAAGACAAAGGTTTCACTGACCTCAGAAAAAGGAATTAAACTTTTTCAGATATTCCCGAATGGACAGATGTTGTCAACAGGACTCAATATTATGTTTGGGAAACGTTCTACAGGAAAAACTCATACCTTGAATGCTATTGCCAGCCGTTTTGAAGGAAGGGCTAAATACATTAAACAATTTGAACTGCTCAATACCAGTAGGAATGATTCTGAACAGTTTGAAAATGATTTGAAAGTAAGACAAGAAAATTCTGCAGAAGATTACTTGCGCGAGTTTGGCGTTATAGTAACAGATATATTGAAAACTTGTTCAGCAGATGAGGATGAGATGAAGTTGCAGAAGTACCTTGAAGCGGTTATGTCTTCAGCGCAGCAGAGCGATGTAAACGATGTTTTCTCAAAGTCAAAACTGTTTAATGAAAGCAACTTCAAAGAGCTTAGTTATGATGAGATTAAAAAACTTATCAATGCGACACTGATTTTATTAGAATCACAGCTTTACAAATCGCTTGTCAATAGACATTTGCCCGAAGCTTCACTGAAGTCACTCTTGAAAGAGTTGATTGAACAATGCCGGAAGGATAACGTTGCCAACTTGTACTTCAAAGAAGTTAATAACATAATCAAGATGGTAAAGGAGTCGTTACAATTGAAATCTGCTGCACCTCGTATTCCAAATATAGACTTATACCAGTACTTCATCAATAAGAAAAAGCGTGAAATTTTTGCCCAAGTAGCTATAGCAATAAAGAAAAGCAGAACTATTAGTACAGAAAAGGCCGGACATTTTACAATCAGTGTGTCCGCACGCCCATTTGCGAATGCCACAGATTTGAAAACTGTCGGATTAAAACAGGTGTCACTTACCAACGCATTTGCGAAGTATGGAAACCCTGTTCAGTATTTAGATGAATTAAAAGCGGCAGGTGTTGAGAGTGATCGTATTTATAAGTTGTTTGCAGCCATAGATTACAGGATACTTAATTCTTCAGGCTTGCCCGTGTCCGGTGGAGAACGTTCGGAATTTAACTTCTTGCAGAAAATTAAAGATGCTATTTTATGTGACATTCTCATTATTGATGAGCCAGAGTCTTCGTTTGATAATCTCTTTTTGAAGAACGAGGTAAATAAGTTTATCAAGGAGATGGCAGAGAATATGCCTGTGATTATTTCTACGCATAATAACACAATAGGAGGTTCTATAAAGCCTGATTACATTCTTTATACGGAAAAGAAGATGGAGGCAAATGGAACTCATTTCAACATTTATAGCGGCTATCCAACAGCCAAAACTTTAAGGGATGTTAAAGGCAATACAATTGAAAACTACAAAATCACGTTGAACAGTTTAGAAGCTGGTGAACATGCATATTCAGAAAGGAAAGACATTTATGAAACACTTAAAAATTGAAGATCGGAAAGCCTATTTTACGAGAGGCGAAAACTGGATGGTTGTAACAGATATGACCAAGGAAGATTTATTGAATCTTGCTCATGCGGCTATAGAAGAAGAGGATTTTGAAACAGATGCATATGATGAAGCATTGCTCCCAAATCCGGCACACAAGATTATTTATCAGCAGATTAATAGCCAATTAATGGAATTACATAATCGAAGGGCGGCTTTTCAAGAAGAAGTGAGGAATATATATAAAGACGCATATAATAAGTATTGTATAGAATAATCTTTGTAATTTAAACATGGAAAAATAAGCTATGTGGAAAGAAAATCTATATCAGCCGGTTGAAAT
>OGOT01000811.1_pt1 | contig 24784 bp, 18 predicted proteins | sample 1552791 | NCBI WGS metagenome assembly OGOT01 (sample SAMEA2580160, study PRJEB22360) | human gut metagenome | biome: human gut; feature: human-associated habitat; material: faeces | place: Denmark | collected 2008/2010
AGGAGGCTGTGTGACATAAGCCAGGTCACATAGCCTTCTTTTGTATTTTCTGCTATTTTTTCCAGAAGAATAGGGGCAATTGCATCATCCAGAAACAGTGCCCTGTATTTAAAGAATGAGGAGATTTACTGTGGATATATGATAAAAGAACACCAGATCATACAGCTATAATTTGTAATATTACATCCACTTGACGCAAGAAATAAGCAGTGCTATACTGAAATAAAAGTTATTTATAAAATAACAATAAAAACCTGGGACTATATTGTGTGATTGAACAGTTACAAAAAATGCAATTCTTGTGGAGGGTATAGGATGATACAGATTGCAATTGTGGAAGATGAAGAAATTTATGTAAAACAATTAACAGAGTATATCCGGAAATATCAAACGGAAAGGGGAAGATCAATAAAGGTTACGGTATTTGGTGATGGAGAAGATATCACTGAAAATTACAGTGGCGGTTTTGACATTATTCTGATGGATATTCAGATGCGGTTCATGGACGGTATGACAGCAGCAGAAAAAATCCGTCAGATGGATCAGAAAGTAATTATTATGTTTATTACAAATATGATTCAATATGCAGTACGTGGATATGAAGTTGATGCAATGGATTATGTAGTAAAACCAGTTGAGTACTTTTCTTTTTCACAGAAACTGGATAAAGCAGTTGGACGTATGCGCTCTGAGGTTAAAGAATTTCTTACGATTCCGATTGGGGAAGGAGTTGTAAAGATAGATATAGCAGATATCTATTTTATTGAGGGGCAGAGACATAATGTAATTTATCATACTTCGAGAGGAGATTATTGTTCAAGAATTACGATGAAAGAACTCGAGGAAAAACTTGCGGTACATAATTTTTTTCGATGTGCAAAGGGATATCTGGTAAATATGAATCATGTAGAGGGATTTGTTGGTTCTGATTGTGTGATCCATAATGTACATATACCTGTCAGCAGAACCAGAAAAAAAGAATTCATGAATCTGCTTCTGCAAAATCTTAATATGGAATGATTTCATGCGAAATGGAGGACACTATGTTATATCAGGATATTCCAAGAATTTATACGGCAATAGCAGAGTGGGGATCATGTCTGGTTTATCTTTATATCCTAAAAAAAGAAAACATGAAATCTGTACATTTTCTTATAGGCAGTCTTTTCATGTTGGCAATGCAGAGTATTTTTCTGACTTTGACAGGCAGTGTAACTGAAATTTTGTGGATTCCCTGTATGATGATCGCTGCAGGTATGATGTATGGATTTCTTATGGTCGGAGGAAATATGAAGCCTCTGGGAGCGGCTTATTGCTGTGCCCGTGCATTTGTTCTTGCTGAGTTTGCAGCTTCGCTGCAGTGGCAGATGGTATCTATTGTACAGGCATGGGGGAATCAGTGCCTCTGGGTTGAAATTCTGATCACGATGGTTGTTTTTGGAGGCTGCTTTACTATTGATATTTATTTAGAAAAAGATCTTCTGAAGCAGAATTATCTTGAACAGATGACAGTAAAGGAAGTAGTAGCGGCGGCAATCATGGCTGTTGCAATCTTTGCTTTTAGTAATCTGAGCTTTTTAAATGAAAATGCACCATTTGCGAGCAGAGAACGTGCAGATATTTTTTCTATCAGAACACTGATCGATTTTGGAGGAATTGCAATCCTGCATGCTTATCAGAGCAGGATCAGTGAGTATGTTGCCGAGAAAGAACTTTCAGTAATGAACGTGATGCTGAAAAGCCAGTATGATCAATACCGAAATTATCAGGACAGCCTGGATCTCATACAAATGAAATACCATGATCTGAAACACCAGATAACGGGACTTCGCGCGGAATCAGATGAAGAAAAACGAAAAAAATGGATTGATTCCATGGAAAAGGAAATCGCTGCTTTTGAAAATATAAGCAGAACAGGGAATCAGGTACTTGATACGATTTTGGCAGCTAAGATTTTCCATTGTCGAAAAAATCATATACAGATTACCTGTGTGGCAGATGGAAAATTATTAGATTATATGCATGTAACAGATATATGTTCTATATTTGGAAATGCTTTGGATAATGCGATTGAACATGTAATTTTAATTCCAGATCCGGAAAAAAGACTGATCCATCTGACAGTATCCGCTCAAAAAGGATTTGTGTTCATCAAGATAGAGAATTATTGTGAAGCAGAAATTTCCAAAAATGAAGAGGATCTGATTACAACAACAAAAAAGGATAGTAAAAACCATGGTTTTGGATTGAAGAGTATTCGTAAAGCTGTAGAAAAATATGATGGTTCTGTAGTATTTGGAGTACAGCAGAACTGGTTTGAATTAAAGATTCTTTTACCCAGAGTATTGTAATGCTCTGGGTATTTTTGTTGCCAAGCATACGACAAAAAGGTTCGGTGGACCTTTTTTAGTATTTTGTGCCAGATTTGCTGCATCTTGTGCCAAAAACGGCACGAAATAATAACCATGTTATAGTAATGCCAACAGGAAATGATACCTGAAAAAGATGAGAGAGTCAAAGGAGGAAAAAAGAGAATGATCAGTGTTGAAATGGAAGATGTTCTGGCGGTATTACAATTATGCAAACCGTATATTATCGGTATTATTGCTGCACTTGTAATTGGAATCGTAATTATGATCGCATGCCGCAGGATGTCCAGGGGCAAAAGATTTCTGATAAGAGGAGAAGCTGCGATCGCAATGGTTCTTGCAGTTGTTGTCTGCGTGAATATGATCTGTTTTGGACCAATGTCTACGTTGATTGGACTGGCAACGGGAAATGGAACTTTAAGCGATGAAACAAATGAAGAAGCTGCGGAAGTAGCAGAAGAAATTATGGAAGATGGAATTGTTCTTCTGAAGAATGAAAGCCTGCTTCCTTTAAATGAAACAAAAAAACTGAATATTTTTGGCTGGGAATCTATTAATCCGGCTTACGGAGGAGCTGGTTCCGGTGGAATTAATGATCTGTATGATATTGTCAGTCTGAATCAGGGACTTGAAAATGCCGGATTTTCTATTAACCAGGAACTGGTTGATTTTTATAACAATTATGGTGCAGATAATCCGGAAATGTCTATCCAGAAACAGAGTTGGACATTACCGGAGCCACCTGTAGATACTTACAGTGATGAGCTTATTAAAAGTGCGAAAGAGTATTCTGATGTGGCAGTTGTGGTTCTTTCCAGAAAAGCAGGTGAAGGTCATAATGATATTCCTATGGATGTAAGAAAAGCAGCATATGATAATAATTCAGATGAATATGATGATTTTCCTGAGGGAGAGCATTATTTACAGCTTTCACAAACTGAGAGAGATATGGTGGATATGGTTTGCTCAAATTTTGATAATGTGATTGTGGTTTATAATGGAGCAAATCAGTTTGAACTTGGTTTCGCAGATGAATATCCTCAGATTAAATCTGTTGTATGGTGCCCCGGAACGGGAAATGTGGGATTTAATGCACTTGGTAAAGTATTTTCAGGTGAAGTCAATCCTTCCGGAAAAACACCGGATACATTTATTTATGATATGACGACTGCTCCGTGGTGGAATAATGCAGAAAAAACGGAGTATACAAATCTGGCAGATATGGCCGTTGAAGGAATGAACGCAGGAACTGCGCAGGTGTATGCTACGGCATTTACCAATTATGTGGAAGGTATTTATGTAGGATACAAGTACTATGAAACAGCTGCACAGGAAGGTGCGATTGATTACGATAAGACTGTACAGTATCCATTTGGATATGGTCTGAGTTATACGGAATTTGAACAGAAAATGGGTGAACTGGAGGAAAAAGACGGACAGATTTCTGTAGATGTAGAAGTAACCAACACAGGAGATGTTGCCGGAAAAGATGTAGTAGAAGTGTATTATAAACCGCCATATACAAATGGGGGAATTGAGAAATCTTCTGCAAATCTGATCGAGTTTGCAAAAACAGATCTGCTTCAGCCGGGAGAATCTCAGACTGTTACAGTTACATTTAGTATAGAAGATATGGCCTCTTATGATGAGAATAATGCAAAAGCATATGTTCTTGAAAAAGGCGATTATGTGATTTCTATCAACAGCGATTCACATACTGTGCTGGATCAGAAAACTTATACTGCAGATAAAGATGTAGTATATAAGGGCGAAAATAAAAGAGCATCAGATGATACTGCAGCAACAAATGTATTTGAAGATGCAAAAGGAGATATAACATATCTGTCACGTGCGGATCATTTTGCAAATTATGAAGAGGCTACAGCAGCACCGGCATCTGCAGAGCTGGGTGAGCCATATGTTTCTGAATATCATCTGAACAGCAATTTTGATAAGACTACATATCTCAATGATGAGGATGTAATGCCGACAACGGGAGCAGATAATGGACTTACATTAGCTGATATGCGTGATGCTGATTATGACGATCCTCGTTGGGAAAAACTTCTGGATCAGCTTACTGTTGATGAAATGGCAAATATGATTGCAATGGCAGGTTATCAGACAGCAGCCATGGATTCTGTGGGAAAAGTGGCTACACTTGATTTCGATGGACCAGCAGCAATTAATAACAACTTTACAGGAGTTGGTTCTATTGGATTTCCAATTGAAGTTGTGGTTGCTTCCACATGGAATAAGGAACTTGCACAGGCCTGGGGTGAATGCATGGGCAAGATCAGTCAGGAAATGGGTGCAGAGGGCTGGTATGCACCAGGTATGAATACTCATAGAACCGCATTTGGTGCAAGAAACTATGAATATTTCTCAGAAGATGGAGTTCTTGCAGGAAATATGGGAGCAAAAGCAGTAGAAGGAGCAAGAAAATATGGAGTTTATTCTTATATCAAACATTTTGCTCTGTATGAGGGAAATGCAAAGATGGTAAGTGTCTGGTCAAATGAGCAGGCAATCCGGGAAATCTATCTGAAACCATTTGAAATTTCTGTAAAACAGGGTGGCGCAAATGCAGTTATGGTTTCCTGGAGCTTCCTTGGAGATAAATGGACTGGAGAATGCAGTAACCTTATTAACACAGTCCTCAGAGAGGAATGGGGATTCAGGGGAATGGCGCTTACAGACTTCTTCCGAAACAATGGTCATGGATTTATGAATGCAGATGCAGCTTTGGCAAATGGAGTAGATGTAATGTTGTCCACATTCAACGGAGAAGAGAACAATGTAGCCAATCCGGAGCATCCGACATCTGTACTTCAGATGAGAAATGCCTGCAAAAATGTCATGTATACAGTTGTAAGCAGCTGGGCTTATGACGGAGAACACGAAGAAACAGGTATGGAAAACTGGAAAAAAGCAGGAATTGGTATCGACATTGTAATAGCACTTTTCATGGCAGGAATGGAAGTACTGGTAATCAGAGGATATAAGAAAAGAAAGAATGCTGAATAAGGAAGAAAGTGGGATGGAAAACAGTTATGAAACAGCAAAAATTGATTGAAAAGATGACAATAGAAGAAAAAGCAGCGATCCTCAGTGGAAAAACTGTCTGGCAGACCAGAGAAATTGACAGGCTTTCCATCCCGTCCATCTTTCTTTCGGATGGACCGCATGGAATCAGAAAGCAGGCAGGGGCAGGAGACCATCTGGGACTGAATGCATCCTTGAATGCAACTTGTTTTCCCACAGCAGCGACGATAGCAAACAGTTGGAATCAGGATCTGGGGGAAGAGATTGGACAGGCCCTTGGAGAGGAAGCAGCAAGTATGGACGTAAATATCCTGCTTGGTCCGGGATTAAATATTAAAAGAAGCCCATTATGTGGAAGAAATTTTGAATATTTTTCAGAAGATCCATATCTTTCCGGGAAGATGGCAGCGTCATATATTCGTGGAATACAGAGTAAAGGCGTTTATGCCTGCCCGAAGCATCTGGCGGTTAACAGTCAGGAACTTCGGAGAATGGCAATGGATGCAGTTGTTGACGAACGGACATTAAGAGAAATTTATCTGACCGGTTTTGAGATAGCTGTTAAAGAAGGACACGCAAAAGCAATCATGAGCAGTTACAACCAGATTAATGGGATTTATGCTAATGAGGACAAACATCTTTTGACAGATATCTTGCGCAAAGAATGGGGATTTGATGGAATTGTAGTAACAGACTGGGGCGGAAGCAATGACCATGTGAAAGGTGTTGCTGCCGGCTCAAATCTGGAGATGCCGTCCTGTGGGTACGATTCTGCAAGAGAAGTGATTGCTGCTGTCCGAAATGGAAAGCTGAAGGAAGCGGATTTGGATGAAAGAGTTGGAGAACTGGTGGATGCAGTGATGGAACTGACATCAGGGAAGAAGCTTTCAGATAAAAACTTTGACAGAAACGCACATCATCAACTGGCAAGGAAAGCAGCAGCAGAAAGCATGATTCTTCTGAAAAATGAAAAACAGATTCTTCCGCTGGATACCCAAAAATCCATCGCTATTATTGGAGATTTTGCTTTTTCACCCAGATATCAGGGGGCAGGATCTTCTATGGTCAATCCAACAAAAGTAGAAGATATGTCAGCGATTTTGCAACAATATGATCTGAATATTCTGGGGATGACAAGAGGCTATCAGAGAAATGGAGATGTAGATGAGAATGATAGAAAGTTTGCATTAAATTTGGCCATGAACGCAGATATTGTGATTTTCTGCTTTGGTCTTGATGAGATCAGTGAATCAGAAGGACTGGATAGAACCCATATGCGTATTCCGCAGAATCAGATAGATCTTCTGCAGGATATCAGTAAAGTGAATGAAAATATTATTGGAATACTGAGTGCAGGATCTGCGATAGAAATGCCATGGCACACCTGCTGCAAAGCGATTTTGCATGGCTATCTGAATGGACAGGCAGGCGCTTCTGCAACATTGGATATTCTGACCGGAAAGGTGAACCCATCAGGAAGACTGGCAGAAACATATCCCATATCTTATGAACAGACACCGGCATTCCGATATTATCCAAGTAATGAGAAAACATCGGAATACCGAGAGAGTGTTTATGTGGGATATCGCTATTATGATACTTCAAAAGTCCGGGTGCAATATCCATTTGGCTTTGGACTTTCCTATACGGAATTTACATATTCTGATCTTATCATAGAAGAGGATGGAATCAAAGTTTCGGTTACCAATACAGGTGACAGAGATGGAGCAGAGGTTGTTCAGATGTATGTAGGACTTCCTAATGCAATCGTGTTCCGACCGGAAAAAGAACTGAAAGGTTTTGTAAAAGTTTATCTAAAGGCAGGAGAAAGCAGACAGCTCAGGATTCCGTTTGATGATAAGACATTCCGTTATTGGAATATAAAAACGGGACAGTGGGAAATAGAAACAGGAACTTATCAGATTATGGTAGGAGCCAGTGTTGCAGATATTCGTTTAACAGGTATGACTGAGAGAATAGGAAATAGTAAAGGGTATCCGTATAATCCGGCAAAAATGCCTTACTATTATACAGGAATCGTGCAGAAAATATCAGATGAGGAATTTCGTGAACTTCTTGGCCATGAGATACCGAACGGGAGATGGAGTGGAAATCTGGAAATCAATGATGCAATCTGTCAGATGTATTATGCAAAAAGTCGACTTGCAAGGCTGATATATAGATATCTCACAAAAATGAAAAAGAAGAGTGAGGCACAGGGAAAGCCAGATCTGAATATTCTTTTTATTTACAATATGCCGTTTCGGGGGATTGCCAAGATGACCGGCGGGGCCGTCAGTATGGAAATGGTATATGGAATTGTCGATGCTGTGAATGGCCATTTTATGCTTGGAGTAAAAAAAGTAGTTGGCGGATATTTCAGAAACAGAAGAAATAATAAGAAATATGAAAAATTATTAAAAGGAGCCGGAGGGAAGTGCAGATGAATCATATAAAAAATATATGGAAATGTTTTGAAGAGAAACATGCTACTTTTGCAAAATGGCTTTATCAGATATTCTATTTTGTTATATTCAGTATGGGCGTGACAGTATTCCAGTATCTTGTATTTACATTTTTACCAGGGATTTTGGGAATTGGTCTGGCTGGTACAGAATTTATGTGGCCAAAGGTTTCAATGAATCTGTTTGGAGTAAAATTTACATGGAGCTTGCTGGGGTATAATGTATTGCGTGATGCAACGGGGAATATACTGATCGGTGGTGGACTTGGCTATTTTATCAGTTATGAATTGGGGTCATTTCTTGCACAGTGTATCAATTTTCCGCTTCAGAGAAATATTACTTTTAAAAGCCATGGAAATCCTGTATATCAGGCAATCTGGTATTTTATAGCATGGGTGGTAATTTCACTGATCTGTAATGGATTTAATAATCTGTGGATGCCAGTTGCATCTGCATATGTGGCACCGGCAGTCTATAACATGCTTGTGACAATTATTACAGGTGGAGTTTCCATGGTGATTTTTTTCTTTGTGTTTAAAATTATTTTCCCGGAGGGGAAGGCTGAATCTTTCTGATAAACTGCGGAGCAGTTATTCGGTTATGAGCAAGTAGCAGAGCGGATTGTGAATATCCGCTTGACTAAGGCATTTACCTGAAATAGGTGAGTGCTTTTTTGTTTTCAAGTATTCTATAAGAGACTGTATTTATGCCCTTCATCTTTTGAATATGTGTAAGGACATTTTTTGAGCCGGCATAAAAATGATTTTTACAAAAATTAGAAATAGAAATAAGGCGAGAGAAGAATTTGAAAAATTCATTTCGAAAAGTGTGGAAATATTAGCAGAAGATGAGATGAAAATGAATATTCACAAAGATAAGATGCTATGGTATAATACAAAGTACTGTATTAGGACTTCTGATGAGAGAAGCTGAAATATGGGAAAAGATTTAAAAGGCAAAGAGCTTGGATTGTGAATATCCACTTGATTGTCATTTGATATGTTGGTCAATCAAAGATTTAGCTATTGGACTGGGATAAAATCAAAGGATTTATAGGAGGAAATATAAAAAATGAAATTAGGAATCGTCGGATTACCCAATGTTGGAAAAAGTACATTATTTAATTCATTGACAAAGGCAGGCGCAGAATCTGCAAATTATCCGTTCTGTACCATTGACCCTAATGTAGGTGTTGTTACAGTGCCGGATGAGAGACTGAAGCTTCTCGGAGACTTTTATCATTCTAAGAAAGTGACACCTGCTGTAATTGAATTCGTAGATATTGCAGGACTTGTAAAGGGAGCATCCAAAGGAGAAGGCCTTGGAAACCAGTTCCTTGCAAATATCCGTGAGGTAGATGCAATCGTTCATGTAGTCCGCTGCTTTGAAGATTCCAATGTTATCCATGTAGATGGAAGTATTGATCCTATCCGTGATATTGAAACTATTAATCTGGAGCTGATCTTCTCAGACCTTGAGATCCTTGAGAGAAGAATTGCAAAAGTTACAAAAACAGCACGCATGGACAAAGAGGCTGCCAAGGAGCTTGATTTCCTTCAGAAGGTAAAAACACATCTGGAAGATGGCAAGATGGCAATCACTATGGAAATGGAAAATGAAGATGAAGAAGCCTGGATGTCTACTTATAATCTGCTTACCTGGAAGCCTGTGATCTATGCAGCAAACGTAGCAGAAGGAGATCTGGCTGATGACGGTGAAAGCAACAGCCATGTACAGGCAGTGCGCAAATATGCGGCAGAGCAGAACAGTGAGATTTTCGTTATCTGTGCAGAAATCGAAGAAGAGATCTCTGAACTGGATGATGATGAGAAGAAAATGTTCCTGGAGGATCTGGGACTGACAGAATCAGGACTTGAGAAACTTGTAAAAGCAAGCTATCATCTCCTTGGACTGATGAGTTTCCTTACTTCAGGTGAGGATGAGACAAGAGCATGGACGATTAAAATCGGAACAAAGGCTCCGCAGGCAGCAGGTAAGATCCATACAGATTTTGAGCGAGGATTTATTAAAGCTGAGGTTGTAAATTATCAGGATCTTCTGGACTGTGGTTCCTATGCAGGTGCCAGAGAGAAAGGTCTTGTAAGAATGGAAGGTAAAGAATACGTTGTACAGGATGGAGATGTGATCTTATTCCGATTCAATGTATGATGAACAGGTGATTTATGGAAATGTCGATACGTTTTCCGGGACTTGGCCTGGTCTTTGATTATGTGCCACGCTCATTTCAGATATTTGGAATGGAATTCACCATATATGGAGTACTGATTGCCGTGGGTGCTCTTCTTGGAATGGGACTTGTGACACTTGAAGCGAAACGAAATGGGGAAGATCAGAACAGGTATCTCGATATGATGCTTATCTCCCTGCTGGTTTCAGTGGCAGGTTCCAGATTATTTTATGTGGCTTTTTCATGGGGATTTTATAAAGAAAATCTGAATGCCATACTGGACTTTCGAAATGGTGGTTACGCTTTATATGGTGGTCTGCTCTTTGGATTTCTTGCGGCAGCGGTATTTTGCAGGATTACCAAAACGTCATTCTGGCAGAGTGCCGATATTGCGTGTCCCGGAATACTTCTGGGACAGGCTATAGGGCGCTGGGGTAACTTTTTTAACAGAGAGTCTTTCGGAGAATATACAGATCTGCCATGGGCAATGCAGATACCGGTTTCAGCTGTGCGGTCAGGAGAAGTTTCGGGAGCAATGAGAGATAATCTGCTGACTATAAATGGGATTTCATATATTCAGGTTCAGCCGATTTTTCTTTATGAAAGTCTGTGGTGTCTGCTGTTATTTCTGCTGTTGATGGCCATGCGCCGAAAAAAGAAATATGAAGGCGAATTGTTTATGATCTATCTGGCAGGTTATGGTCTGGGAAGGTTTTTCTTTGAATGGTTCAGAACAGATAAGCTTTATATTCCGGGGACAAAAGTGGGGATTTCGCTGGTAATTTCCGCTATATTATTTGCTGTTTTTATGCCTGTAGTGATCATACGCAGAGTGATGGCACAGAAAAGAGATACTATACGCCGGCAGAGGAGAAAAAGATTTCTGGATGAGTCAGTGAAAGAAAAAAAGATGTTTCCTGAGACTTCTGAAATGAAACCGGAACCGGAAATCCGGCCGGAGATGGATGAACAGGTAAAGCCAGATGTGGGAAATTCTCCCACAAATTCAAAAGAAGAACAGTAAAAAAACATATATCTGAAAGATAAGTGGGTTGAAAGTGGAAATTCAACCCACTTTTTGTGTATAAAAGCCCATTTTTCTCGTAAAAATAAGGTTGTTTCATAAATGTTAACAGAGTTCTAAATTTTAAAAATCTTTTTCTCCCCCTTGTTTTTTCAGCCTAAATAGTTTAGAATAAGCACATAAGTGGTAGAAAGTGGTGAATAGTGGTGGTGAGTGGGGAATAACGGCAGAGTCCATTACCACCTGAGAAATCTGAAGGGGAGATTCAGATTTTGCGAGAGTAGGTGAGTAACATGTTCATGGGAGAGTATAACCACACGATCGACGCGAAGGGGCGTCTGATCATTCCTTCTAAATTCAGGGAGCTCTTAGGGGAAGAGTTTGTTCTGACAAGAGGGCTTGATGGCTGTCTTTACATTTATCCGATGGATGAATGGGAATCCTTTGAAATGAAGCTCAGATCTTTACCACTTACAAATAAAAATGCCAGAACTTTTTCACGATTCTTTGTAGCTGGAGCAACTACATGTGAACTGGACAGGCAGGGACGAATCCTTGTACCGCAGACACTGCGCAAATTTGCCGGTCTGGAGAAAGATGTGGTTCTGACAGGTAATCTGAACAGAATTGAAGTTTGGAGCAAAGAAAAATGGAATGAGATCTGTGATTATGATGACATGGACAGCATTGCAGAGAGCATGCAGGACATGGGAATCACAATCTGACAGGTCTCGTTTGAAGTATCTTGCAAAGTAAATCCAGACAGGAGACGGAGATGGAATTTAAACACAAATCTGTATTACTGGAAGAGACCATTGAAGGTTTGGATATCAAACCGGACGGAATCTACGTGGATGGTACTTTAGGAGGTGCAGGGCATGCCGGTGAGGTATGCAGGAAACTTTCTGCCAAGGGGAGATTTATTGGCATAGATCAAGACCAGGATGCGATAATTGCTGCGAGTGAGAGGTTAGCCCCCTATAAACAGGCGACGATCATTCGCAGCAATTATTGTTACATGGTACAGGAACTGGCAGCAAGAGGCATCTATAAAGTCGACGGGATTCTCCTTGATCTTGGAGTATCTTCCTATCAGCTTGACAATGAAGAACGCGGTTTTACCTACAGGGTAGATGCACCGCTCGATATGCGCATGGACCAGCGCCAGACGCAGACAGCCGGCGATATTGTCAATGGCTATGAAGAAAAAGAATTATACCGTATTATTCGTGATTACGGTGAAGATAAATTTGCAAAAAATATTGCAAAACATATTGTTGCCGCCAGACAGGTGAAACCGATCACAACCACCGGAGAACTGACAGAGATCATCAGAGAATCCATTCCCATGAAGATGCAGGTGAAGTCAGGACATCCGGCCAAGAGAACTTTTCAGGCAATCCGTATTGAGCTTAACAGAGAGCTCGATGTGCTGCGGGATTCTCTGGATGGAATGATCGATATCCTTGATGATGGCGGAAGACTTTGCATTATCACTTTTCATTCTCTGGAGGACAGAATTGTAAAGACGATTTTCAGAAAAAATGAGAATCCGTGTACCTGCCCTTCAGATTTTCCTGTATGCGTATGCGGGAAGAAATCCAAAGGAAAAGTGATCACAAGAAAGCCGATTCTTCCGGGGGAGACAGAGATGGAAGAGAATCCGCGTTCCAAAAGTGCAAAGCTTCGGATTTTTGAGAGAGTATTATAATTAGAGAGGCATGAAATGGCGAGAACGACCAGGAGTGAAACAGCAAGAAGAAGCAGAACCAGTGCCAGAACAAACAGAGGAATGTATGTTGACGGAAATACGGTCAGACGTCTTGCAGAAGTTCCGGAGAGAAAGAGGCAGCCGGGAAGACAGAATCCGGGAAGGCAGCAGACCAATCGAAACCGAAGAGTGCAGGCGAGTCCTGCGCAGGTACCAAGGCAGAAACATCAGTTGAGTAAAGAAGCACAGAAGAACAGGCAGAAGGCGACTGCAATGAACTGGGGATTTGTAGCGTTTCTGGCAGTTGTATGTGTGGCGATATTATTCTGCTCTGTGAAATATCTTCGTTACAAATCAGAGATTACCGCAAAGATGAGTACAGTTGCATCTCTTGAGGAGGAACTGGCAGATTTAAAAGAAGACAATGATGCATATTACAGCCAGGTGACATCAAATGTGGATCTGAATAAGATCAAGCAGACTGCATTGGGGAGACTGGGGATGAAATATCCGTCAGATGATCAGACAGTAACCTATTCTACATCGGGTAACAGCTATGTAAGACAGTATCAGGATATACCAGATTCAAAGTAGGTGATTAATTGAGCAATACGGGAAGAAAGAGTCGAAGAAGACCACAGAGAAAAATAAATCAAAACATGAAAGAAAAGCTGCTGATATTGTTTGGAATTGTGTTACTGCTTCTGGTAATATTAGTGCTGAGAATTACTTATATTAATGCTACCAGTGGAAGCAAATACAAAAAACAGGTGTTAAGCCAGGCACAGCAGAAATATGAGAGCCAGGTACTGCCGGCAAAGAGAGGCGATATTTATGACAAGAACGGAAATATACTGGCTACCAGCAATAAAGTTTATAATGTGATCCTGGACTGTAAAACTGTAAATTCAGATGAGGACTATGTAGAGCCAACAATACGTGCCTTAAATGAGGTGCTGGGGATTGATGAAGAAACAGTGCGTTCTCTTTTGGCCGATTCAAGAACCAGCCAGAGTCAGTATCAGGTACTGACAAAACAGCTGTCTATGGACAAAAAGAAAGAATTTGAAAAATATAAGGCAGAGGATGAAGATTCCGGTCTTACTAAAGCGCAGGCAAAGGAACGGGCAAATATCAAAGGCGTCTGGTTTGAAGAGGATTATCTGAGAAGTTACCCGTTTAATGAAACAGCATGCGATACAATTGGTTTTGCACTGGACAGAGATGTGGCAGATATCGGACTGGAAGGGTACTATAACAGCACACTGACAGGCGTAGACGGAAGACAGTATGGGTATATCAATGATGATTCAGATGTGGAGCAGACCATTATTGCTGCGGTGAATGGAAAAAGCATTCAGACCAGCATTGACATCGGTGCACAGCAGATTGTTGAGAAATATGTTAATGGATTTAAAGAGGCAATGGGGGCCAAGAATATAGGTGTCATTGTTGAAAATCCGTCCACCGGTGAGATTATTGCCATGGATGGTGGTGACCGTTATGATCTGAATAATCCGAGAGATCTTTCCGCTGTATATACAGAAGATGAAATCAAAGCGATGAATGATGTGGAAACAGTGGAGGCTCTGAATGGTATGTGGAGTAATTTCTGCGTCACAGATGCCTATGAGCCGGGATCTGTTGTAAAGCCGATCGTCATGGCTTCTGCATTGGAAAAGGGTGCGATACAGGAAACAGATACATTTATATGCGATGGATCGCAGACTTTTGGAGATACTATGATCAAGTGTGCGGTTTATCCGAGCGCACATGGCACAGAGACACTGGGAGAGGTAATTGCAAACTCCTGTAATGATGCAATGATGCAGATTGGTGCCAAGATGGGAGCTACTCAGTTTATCAAAGCACAGAGTCTGTTTAATTTCGGAACAAGGACAGGGATTGACCTGCCGAATGAAGGCGCAGGTATTATCCATACTAAGGACAGTATGGGGGAAACAGAACTTGCATGTTCTGCTTTTGGACAGGGTTTTACCTGTACCATGATCCAGGAAATCAATGCGATGAGTTCCGTTATCAATGGCGGATATTATTATCAGCCGCATCTTGTGACAAAGGTTCTTGACAGTAATGGCGGAACTATAAAAACAATCTCGCCGATACTTCTGAAGCAGACGATTTCCTCCAGGATTTCCAGTGATATCAGAAGCTATATGGCATTGAGTGTACAGCAGGGTACCAGCCGTCATTCCAAAGTGCAGGGTTACAGTTCAGGCGGTAAAACAGGTACAGCGGAGAAATACCCGCGAGGAAACGGAAAATATCTGGTTTCTTTTATTGGATTTGCTCCTGTAGATGACCCGGCTGTGGTAATTTATGTAGTTGTAGATGAACCGAATGTAGAGGATCAGGCAAACAGTACTTATCCGCAGTATATTGCACAGGGAATCCTTTCGGAGCTTCTTCCGTATCTGAATGTAGTGCCGGATGAATCTGAAGATGGAACAGTGCCGGAGACAGAATTGTGGGAAGGGTTTAAGGGACATTTAAAGAGTACTTCCATATCGGACAGTGAACTTGACAGTGACGGTAATCTGGTGGATGCAGATGGCAATCTGATAGACTGGGATGGAAACCGGATTGATGAAAACGGATATCTGCTGGATGCCAATGGAGATCACATATTGGATGAGGAAGGCAATTATAAGATGTCTACAAATCTTGTCAGTGCTTCGGGAAGTACGGATGCAGATTCTTCAGGAGATGCAGTATCCAATCCTGATGCACCTGCACCTCTGGAGGATGATGAAGCTGAGACGACTGAGGATAATGACGAAGAGACAGACGGTATTACCAATGAAGAAGCAGGTCTGGAATAAAAACGTATAGTTATAGCTCCGCAGAGAATGGTCATATATTGTTATGACAATCTCTGCGGAGCTTTTTTTATGAAAAAAAATATGACGTTTCACAAGAGAAAAATATGGGTGGTATTACTCTGCTGTATTTTAATGATGACAGGCCTTATCGGAAGACTGATATATCTTATGTGTTTCAGATCAGACTATTATTATAAGAAAGCAAAAGAACTTCACGAAAGAGAGAGAGAGATCAAAGCGGCCAGAGGGGAGATTCTGGATGCAAAGGGAAAAGTTCTGGCATCAAACAGGACGGTATGTACAATCTCTGTGATCCACAGTCAGATTAAAGAACCTGAAAAAGTAATCGCCCTGCTGTCTGAAAAACTGAAAATAGATGAGGCAGAAGTGAGAAAAAGAGTGGAGAAAATCTCTTCCATAGAAATAGTAAAGACAAATGTGGAAAAAAGTACAGGTGATGAGATAAGAGAGTGCAGTCTGGCAGGGGTGAAAGTTGATGAGGATTATAAGCGTTACTATCCATGTGGAAGTCTGGCTTCAAAAGTCATTGGCTTTACGGGAGGTGATAATCAGGGAATTATCGGTTTGGAAGTGAAATATGAAGAAATCCTGAAGGGACAGCCGGGTAAAATCCTGACAACAACAGATGCCAGGGGTGTGGAAATTGATAAATTGGGTGAGACAAGGGAAAAACCGATAGAGGGGAAAAGCCTGATAATCAGCCTTGATGTAAATATTCAGGAATTTGCGCAGCAGTCAGCTTTGAAAGTAATGGAGGAAAAGCAGGCAGAACGTGTATCTATCCTGCTGATGAATCCACAGAACGGCGAAATATATGCATGTGTCAATGTGCCGGAATTTGACCTGAATGATCCTTTTACCCTGACAGATGATCTGAATATGCAGTTAAATGAATCCGGGATAACAATACCGTCGGAAGATCACAATGAACAAAGTGAACTGGCAGTGCAGACAGCATCAGGAAAAACAAATACAGAAAGAAAGCAGGAATTACTGAATCAGATGTGGAGAAATCCCTGCCTGAATGATACTTATGAACCGGGCTCCACATTTAAAATCATCACCATGGCAGCCGGACTGGAGGCTGGTGTTGTTTCACCTGGGGACCGTTTTTATTGTCCCGGATATAAAGTGGTGGAGGATCGCAGAATCCACTGTGCAAAAAGAACAGGACATGGATCCCAGAATTTTGTGGAAGGTGCACAGAATTCCTGTAACCCTGTGTTTATAGAGGTGGGGCTTCGCCTTGGGGTAGAACGTTATTATAAGTATTTCAGACAGTTTGGACTTCTGGATAAAACCGGGACAGATCTTCCGGGAGAGGCAGGAACTATTATGCATCAGAAGAAAAATATGGGAGAAGTGGAACTGGCAACGGTTTCTTTTGGACAGTCTTTTCAGATTACGCCTGTTCAGCTGGCTGCAACAGTAAGTTCACTTATAAACGGAGGCAGACGGGTGACGCCGCATTTTGGAGTCGCAGTGTTAAATCCTGACAGAACAGAGGGTGAGAAACTGATTTTTCCGGTAAAGGAAGGAATTGTCTCTGAAGAGACTTCGAAGGAAATAAGAGAAATCCTGGAAACAGTAGTATCTCAGGGCTCCGGAAAAAATGCAAAAATTGAAGGATATGCCATCGGTGGGAAAACTGCCACTTCTCAGACACTGCCAAGAAGTGCAAATCGTTATATTTCCTCTTTTTTGGGATTTGCACCTGCAGAAGATCCGCAGATACTGGGACTGTGTATTATTCATGATCCGAAAGGAATCTATTATGGAGGGACAGTAGCTGCACCTGTGATTCGTGGTATTTTTGAGAATATCCTGCCATATCTTGGAATTGAAAAAAGTGATGTTTCTGATTTTTCTGCAGAAGGCAATTAGGGAAATTCCGCAGGCAGGGTTGATAAATAAGCAAAAAAGCCTTATACTAAAAGAAATCTGAAAGTAAAAAACTTTCAGGAAAAAACAAAAGAATGAACGAGGTGTAAGATGGAATTTCAAGTTGTAATCCCTGTGCTGATTTCTTTTGCAATCAGCGTTGTATTAGGACCGGTCATCATTCCTTTTCTTCGGAGACTGAAGATGGGACAGACAGAAAGAACAGAGGGCGTACAGTCCCATTTAAAGAAAGCAGGAACACCTACAATGGGTGGAGTGATCTTTCTGATCGCCACAGCGATAACAGCATTATTTTATGTAGGGGATTATCCGAAGATCATTCCGGTACTGTTCCTGACTCTTGGATTTGGAATTATCGGATTTCTGGATGATTATCTGAAGGTTGTGCTGAAACGCTCAGACGGACTGCTGCCATGGCAGAAATTTTTACTTCAGGTAGTTCTGACTGCGATTTTTGTATTTTATATTGTTAAGTATACAGATATCTCACTGACTATGAGAATCCCATTCTGGAGCGGACATTTCCTGAATCTTGGATGGCTGGCAGTTCCGGTCCTTTTCTTTGCTGTGATCGGTACTGTGAATGGAGTTAACTTTACGGATGGTCTGGATGGTCTTGCTTCCAGTGTGACTCTGATCGTTGCAGTATTTTTTACAGTAGTTTCTATTGGAATGAAATCGGGGATCGAGCCGATCACAGGTGCAGTTGTGGGAGGACTGATGGGATTTCTGCTGTTTAATGTATATCCGGCAAAAGTGTTTATGGGAGACACAGGTTCTCTGGCATTGGGCGGTTTTGTTGCAGGTACGGCTTATGTGATGCAGATGCCGTTATTTATCCTGATCGTGGGTCTGATCTATCTGATCGAAGTACTTTCCGTTATCATTCAGGTAACTTATTTCAAGGCAACACATGGAAAGCGTATCTTTAAGATGGCACCGATCCATCATCATTTTGAGTTATGCGGATGGTCTGAAACACGTGTAGTTGCGGTATTCTCAGTTATTACAGCGGTTATGTGTATGGTCGCACTGCTGGCACTGTAAGATTTTGGCTAAGCAGATTTCAGCGTTATGCTGATAAAAGGGAGGAAAATTATTATGGAATTACAGGGAAAAAAGGTACTTGTATTCGGTTCCGGAAAAAGCGGAATCGGAGCATCTGACCTTCTGGCAAAGGTAGGAGCATTTCCGGTTATCTATGACGGAAATGCCGAAACAGATAAAGACGCAGTTGTACATAAAACAGATGGGACATATCCGGTCACTGTATATGCAGGAGAACTTCCGAAAGAAGTACAGGACAGTCTTGATCTGGTAGTTTTAAGCCCCGGAGTGCCGACAGATCTTCCACTTGTAAAGAGTTTTTATGAGCAGGGGCTTCCGGTATGGGGAGAGGTGGAACTGGCATACAGAGTAGGTGACGGTGAAGTGCTTGCCATCACAGGAACAAACGGAAAAACTACTACAACAGCACTTCTTGGAAAAATTATGCAGGATGCACGTGAGTCTGTTTTTGTAGTCGGCAATATCGGAACCCCATATACTTCCAAAGCACTGGAGATGAAGCCAAATTCTGTAACTGTTGCAGAAATCAGCAGTTTTCAGCTGGAAACGATTGAGGAGTTTGCACCAAAGGTATCTGCAATCCTGAATATTACAGAGGACCATCTGAACCGTCATCATACAATGGAAGAGTATATACGTGTGAAAGAACTGATCACTGAGAATCAGGGTACAGAAGATGTATGCGTGCTGAATTATGAAGATGAGGTTCTGCGTGAGTTTGGAAAACATCTGACTCCACGAGTGGTATATTTCTCCAGCGGACGTAAACTGGATGAGGGAATTTATCTGGATGGAAATAAAATCATCCTGAAGGACGGAGAAAAAGAAATCGAAGTAGTTAAGACAGAAGATCTGAAGCTTCTTGGAAAACACAATTTTGAGAACGTTATGGCCGCAGTTGCAATGGCTTACTACGATGGAGTATCCTTGGACAGCATCCGTAAGAGCATCTGTGAATTTACAGCTGTTGCACACAGAATCGAATATGTGACAGAGAAAAAAGGCGTTGTATATTATAATGATTCCAAAGGAACTAACCCGGATGCGGCAATTAAAGGAATCCAGGCAATGAACCGTCCGACACTTCTGATCGGCGGCGGTTATGATAAACAGTCCGGTTATGATGAATGGATTGAGGCATTTGACGGAAAGGTACGTTATCTGGTGCTGATCGGTCAGACAAAGGAGAAAATCAAAGAAGCTGCTGAGAAACATGGTTTCCATGACATCATCCTCTGCGAAGATCTGAAAGAGGCAGTAAAGGTATGTGAGGAGAAAGCACAGCCTGGAGATGCTGTTTTGCTTTCTCCCGCATGTGCAAGCTGGGGACAGTTTGATAACTATGAACAGCGTGGAGATATGTTCAAGGAATATGTAAGAAATCTGTAGAATATCTATAAGTAAGAATTATAGCTGTCCGGCAGAGAAAGACGAAGCTGCAGTGACCGGCTATAGATAATTTTGCGGAGAAACAGATGGCGCGAAAAAGAGCGACAGATTTATCAAAAACAGATATGACGATGCTGGTACTGATAGTACTGCTTGTGATTTTTGGCCTGGCAGTATTATTCAGCTCCAGTGAATATAATGGCAGAGTACGTTTCGGCGACTCTGCCTGTTATTTTAAGAAACAGTTATTTGCCACAGCATTGGGTATGGGAGTGATGTATATGGTTTCTTCCATTGATTATCATTTTTTTCTGAGGCTGGGACCAGTGGCATATCTGATTTCAATGTTTTTGTCCGGCGCAGTACTTTTTGTAGGTCAGGAGATCAACGGCTCAAAAAGATGGCTGAATCTTGGACCTTTATCTTTTCAGCCTTCAGAGTTTGCGAAAGTTGCTGTAATCCTTTTTCTTGCATGGCAGATCGAGCGTACCAAAAAAGCAACCAGGGGCTTTGGATTTATGTGCAGGACAATATTGACCCTGCTGCCGATCATTGGTCTTGTAGGTTCAAATAATCTGAGTACAGCGATCATTATTCTGGGTATCGGTGGAATCCTGATTTTTGTATCCAATCCGGGATATCTGGAATTTATCGGGCTTGGCAGCGCAGGTGCAGGTTTCATAGCTGTTTTTCTTGCTGCAGAGAGTTATCGTCTGGAACGTCTTGCAATCTGGAGAAATCCGGAGAAATATGAAAAAGGATTTCAGACGATTCAGGGACTGTATGCCATCGGCAGCGGCGGAATATTCGGCAGAGGATTTGGAAACAGTCTGCAGAAACTTGGATTTGTTCCGGAAGCGCAGAATGATATGATTTTTTCGATTATATGTGAGGAAATGGGAGCAGCCGGAGCTATCTTTCTGATTTTTCTGTTTGCAATGCTTCTGTGGCGGCTGGGTGTGGCTGCCATGCATGCAAAAGATCTGGCCGGAGCTCTTATCTGTTGCGGGATTATGGGGCATCTGGCTCTTCAGGTTATTTTGAATATTGCAGTGGTGACCAATACAATCCCCAATACAGGCATTACGCTGCCTTTTATCAGCTATGGAGGAACTTCGGCAGTGTTTCTTCTTGGGGAAATGGGACTTGCGATGAATGTTGGGAAATGTGACAGGATAAATTGAATTACAGGTTTCAGAATGACGTAACATATAATAGAAAAAGCCATAAACTGTAAAGTAAGAGACTCTTTGGGAGCAAAAGGTTGGATGAAATCCATGTGACAGGTAAAGCTTCTCTCAGCGGAGAGATTTTTATACAGGGATCTAAAAATGCAGCACTTCCAATGATAGCCGCATCTCTGATGCACAGAGGACTAAGCATTCTGAGGGGATGTCCCAGAATTTCAGATGTTTTCTGTATGGAAGAGATTTTGAAAAGTCTTGGTGCAGTGACCTGGTGGGACGATCATGATCTTTATCTGGATTGTTCCTGCGCAGACGGAACAGAAATTCCTGCAGTCTATACAGGCAGAATGCGTTCTTCGATCATTCTGGCAGGTGCGGTGCTTGCAAGAAACAGAAAATGCAGGATAGGGTATCCGGGCGGATGTACGATCGGGAAAAGACCAATAGATCTCCATCTTATGGCACTGAGAGCACTTGGCGCGGATGTCCGGGAAAATGCATCAGGCCTGGATGGAGAATGCGTCAGATTTGAAGGGCAGGATATTGTGTTTCCGAAATCGAGTGTGGGAGCTGCTCAACAGGCAATACTGGCAGCAGTTCTTGCAAAAGGTGTAACACATCTTTATAATTGTGCGAAAGAACCGGAGGTTTTCTGGCTCTGCAGATATCTGAAAACAATGGGAGCACTGATAGAAGGAGAAGAAACCGGTGAAATTACGATCAGAGGAGTGGATGAACTGAAAGGCGGAGACTACCGTATTCCTCCGGATCGTATTGTTGCAGGTACCTATCTGTGTGCGGCTGCGGCAGCAAGAAGTAAGATTATTCTTCATGATGTACCTGTGGAGGAGTTGCAGTCGTTTATGGAAGTATATCGGAAAATAGGTGGACAATATCAAGTAAATGGTGGTACACTAGAGGTCAATGGAAAGAATGCTGTCAGACCGGCTGTTTTAGTAGAAACAGAAATTTATCCGGGTTTTCCCACAGATCTGCAGGCTCCGTTGATGGCAGTGCTGACAGGTGCGCAGGGACAGAGTACCATACGGGAAAATATTTTTGACCGGAGATTTGGCAGTGCTTTTCAGATGAAAAAAATGGGCGCAGATATTTCCGTAAGCGGAAACCAGGCAATCATAAGAGGGGGAAAAACCCTTAAGGGAACACAGGTACAGGCAGGAGATCTCAGAGGTGGTGCAGCCCTGCTCATTGCCGCACTTATGGCAGAGGGAGAAACCTGTGTTACAGGAGCCGGGTTTATCAGCAGGGGCTATGAGCATATCTGTGAAGATTTACGGACTTTGGGCTGCAGAATATGGCAGCCGGGGACAGAGGATTTGAGGATTTATGAGAGAAAGTAATTATGGGAAAAGACCTCCTATGAGCAAAAGGACGAAGAAGATGCTGGCAGGTATGATAGGCGTCGGAGTTATGGTCGCTGTGATAGTATTTTTTTCCTATTATAAAGTAGACACTGTTGAGGTGAGGGGAACTTCCCATTATACAGACGAAGAAGTAAAGAATATGGTGCTTCGGGGACCGATGGCTTCCAATTCGGTCCTTGCACCACTGCTCTACAGCACTACAAATACAGAGGACATTGCATATGTAGATGCATTTAAAGTTACCCAGCTGAACCGAAATACCATCTGTATCAGTGTAAAAGAGAAAAAAACAGTCGGATGCATCCGATATCTTGACAGTTACATTTATTTTGACAGAAATGGCATTTTTGTGGAGGGTTCTCAGAACAGAGATGATACGGTTCCGTATTTTGACGGAATTCAGGTGAACAGCATTGTGATGGACGAGAAACTGGATATTAAAGGAGATACTGTACTGAATACAGCTGTAGCATTGTCTACAATCTTTCAGAAAAATGATATGATCCCCGATCATATCCAGTTTGACAGCAGCTATTCTATCAGCCTCATCTATGGGGATATAACTGTTCAGCTCGGAAAAGATGCTGATCTGGAAGAGAAGATGAACCGAGTGATAGCGATTCTGCCCAAAATCCAGGGAAAAAAAGGTATTCTTCATATGGAGAGTGTGGCTACGGAGTCCAATACCTTTGAAGAAGAACTGGAACAGGAAGAAGTTACTGCTGAGAACTGGAATGGCGGTTATGATGAAGATGGCAATTATACCGGAGACGGCGAGTATGACGAGGATGGTAATTATGTAGGTGCAAAACCGAAGACTGCTCTTGAGGAAGCAATTGAGAACTGGAATGGTGGTTATGATGAGGAAGGGGATTATACCGGAGCAGGTGAGTATGACGAATCCGGTAATTATGTGGGACCGAAGCCTACACAGGAATCTCTGGATGCGGCATCTGATGAGTCGGGAGATGGTTCAGGAGATGAAAGTTCCGCAGATGACCAGAGTTCTGAAACTTCAGAAGATGGAGAAAGTGATTCATCATATGACGACGGAAACTCAGATGATTCAGATGGATATGGTGATTATACAGAAGATAACAGTGATTATCAGGGGGATGATTCTGAGGGATATTGATAGTATATGGAAACTTTGAGATCAGAGAAGGCTCCGTACACTGATACAACATATTTACCGGAATTGCCGAAAAAGAGTGAAAAAAGTATAAAAAAACAAAATTAATGGTTGATTAATTCTCAAAAAAAATATATGATATATCTATATGTAACTTTGATATAAATCACTGAAAAGGATATCAGGTATAAATAAAGGAGGAAGTACGTTGTTAGAGATTATGTCAAACGAGGCTGAATCATCTGCCAAGATCATAGTGATCGGTGTAGGTGGAGCCGGAAATAATGCAGTAAACAGAATGGTGGAAGAGGCCATCGGCGGAGTAGAGTTTGTAGGTGTTAATACTGATAAGCAGGCTTTAACTCTGTGCAAAGCTCCAACTGTACTTCAGATTGGCGAGAAGATTACCAAAGGTCTTGGTGCAGGAGCCCAGCCTGAGGTTGGACAGAAAGCAGCAGAGGAGAGCATTGAAGAAGTAAAACAGTTAATGGAAGGTGCGGATATGGTATTCGTTACCTGTGGTATGGGAGGCGGAACCGGAACCGGAGCTGCACCTGTTATCGCAGCAGCAGCGAAAGAAATGGGTATCCTTACAGTTGGCGTTGTTACAAAACCTTTCCGTTTTGAAGCAAGAACTCGTATGAATAATGCACTTGCAGGCATTGAGAATCTGAAGAAAGCAGTGGATACATTAATCGTTATCCCGAATGATAAATTACTGGAAGTTGTAGATCGCAGAACAACCATGCCGGAAGCTCTGAAGAAGGCTGATGAAGTTCTGCAGCAGGCAGTACAGGGCATTACAGACCTGATCAATCTGCCGGCTCTGATTAACCTTGACTTTGCAGACGTTCAGACTGTAATGACAGACAAGGGAATTGCCCATATCGGTATCGGTGAAGCAAGAGGAGACGACAAAGCTATGGAAGCTGTACAGCAGGCTGTATCTTCTCCACTTCTTGAGACAACCATCAAAGGTGCTACACATGTTATCATTAATATTTCCGGAGATATTTCTCTTATGGATGCCAACGATGCTGCAAGCTATGTACAGG
>OGOT01000814.1_pt1 | contig 24649 bp, 18 predicted proteins | sample 1552791 | NCBI WGS metagenome assembly OGOT01 (sample SAMEA2580160, study PRJEB22360) | human gut metagenome | biome: human gut; feature: human-associated habitat; material: faeces | place: Denmark | collected 2008/2010
TTTTCTGCACCCCGGGGAATATCGTCCCCGTTCCCGGGAGCCTGTGGCTCGTATTCGGACACGGCATGGGCATCACGGGCATCGCCTATGGCTCGGTCGTGGCCCAAAATACGGGGGTCCTGCTGGCGGTCCTGCTGCTTATCCTGCGATACCGCAAAATTCTCACACGGTTTACGTGGCGTGAAGTGGTGGACTGGGAACCGGTGCGGAAATTTTTCCTCATCAACCGCGACATCATCGTCCGTACGCTCTGTATCGTAGCCGTATATACCTTCTTCACGGCGGCATCGGCCCGTATGGAGGACCCGATCCTGCTGACGGTCAATACGCTTCTGCTCCAGATATTCACCCTTTTCTCCTACATGAACGACGGCTTCGCCTATGCCGCCGAAGCCCTCACGGGACGCTTCATCGGAGCCCGGGACGAACAATCGCTGCGTCGCTGCCTGGGACGTTGTCTGGGCTGGGGCACACTGATCTCGGTGCTGTTCGTCGGCATATACCTCATCTGGTGGCGCGACCTGTTGGGCATTTTCATCAAGGCCGGAACTCCGGACGCAGCACAGGTCGTTTCGACGGCGGGTAATTACATCGTCTGGATCATCCTCATCCCGCTGGCCAGCGCCATGCCCTTCATCATGGACGGTATCATGGTGGGTGCGACCGAAACCAAAGTGATGCGCAATTCGATGCTGCTCTCGACCGTCGCCTATTTCGGTATCTTCTACTCGCTCTATCCCGTCATCGGAAACAACGCCCTTTGGCTGGCCTTCACGCTCTATATGTTCCTGCGCGGCACGCTGCAACTCCTGATGACCCGGCGCCTGCGGCTCATCTATCGAAAAGCTGCGGCATAAATTTCCCGACGTATCTTCGCCCTGCAAAGGACGGCCCTTCCTCTCCGCCGATCCAAATAACCGGGGTTCTTCGTCCGGCAGATCCCTTCCTCTTCAACTACTGCATACACCGTACTGCAATATATTTTTCAACAGTAACGAAAAGATTATACGGATCTTTCCTCTTTTGCACCGCTGCCGCCATTTCGGCACAGGGTACAAATGTGTCTGTAAACAAAGTGATCAGTTGAAAAACAAAAAGCCCGGAGCAAAACGCTCCGGGCTTTATTTGGAAACCAACGTTCGAATTACATCTGTTTGTAAAGCTCGTTGTATTTCTCGTATTTCTCCATCATGCCGGGTTCGTCGCGCAGACGATAGCAAAGAGTCTTGAGCAGCTGTACGGGATCGGGATTTTGCAGCATAATCTCATGGGCAACTTCCAGATAGGGAACAGCCTGCGAATAGATCGAAAGAATCTCCTTCTGGTCGGCTTCATACTCGCCCGCATTGGTATATTCTTTCTCATTGGCCTCCTGATTCAGTGCATCGGCCTTCATAATGATGTAGTAACCCGTAAAGAACTGCGCTTCATAAGACAGAGGATTCAGTTCGATCGCCTTCTCCAGGGAGGCAATCGCCTCATCGTAATCCTCCAACGAAACGAAGATCTGGGCACGGCTGAACCACAGTTCGATGTTCTGGGGATCACCGGCAATCGCATCGTCGAGCATCGTAACCAGTTCCGACGAATCGCCCAATCCCTCTTCCATCGAATACAACATAATCAAACTCTTGAGAATATCCTGATTCTTCGGGAATTTAGTAATACCGGTCATCAGGGCGTCTTTGGCTTTCAGGACATTGGCACGGTCCGCCTCACGCTGGCCATAATAATTATGGAACAGGTAGTAATAGATCATACCGTTGTCATCCGTATATCCCATTTCAAGCGCCTTATTCAACAATTCCACGCCGCGAGCATATTCAGCAGCGTCCTTCTCGCCGGCAGCAGCGGCCAGATAGCCCGCATAGTAAAGGCGCGAAGCGTCGGGAGTACCGCAAGCCGGACTCATCTCCGCACGGAAAGCGGTTTCGAAAGCCTCCGAACCGAGTTTGTATTCACCGATATTATTGCAGGCATCGCCCAATTGCGAACAGTAGTTGCTGATCGCCATAAGCTGCTCCTTGACTTTCGGACCCTGCTTGGAATCGAGTTCGTAAGCCTTGTTCAAAGCAGCGATCGCCTTATCGATAGCACCTTCCTTTACAGGTTCTATCTCCTTCCAGCCGATGACCTGTCCATTGGAAACATAAACGGTCAAATAATCGTAATTCTGTGCGGCCACCGACATCCCGTTGATCGTCACTTCGTCGATCGACTTCGGGCTGCCGAATGTCATATCCAGCTGCAGGCCGAGTTCTCCGACATAGAGGTCTTTGGTAGGAGCGAGTATGGCCTCGACATAGCTCTTACCCAAATTGAGCCAGGTAGCGGCTTTCGCTCCCTTCTTCGCATCGGCACTCGCCGTTTCGTTCTTTTCGATCTTCTGCAACAAGGCCTCCTTGTTGATTTTCTGTGCCTGGGCAGCAGTTCCCAACAAGGCAACGGCGGCCAGGGCCAAAATAAGTTTTTTCATAATGAACGGGGTTTTTAATTTATAGGTATTATCTTCTATTGTTCTTTACTAACGTTCTCTTCGGACTCGGATTCCGGAGCGCCCGCCCCATCGAGGACCGCCGGCTCCTCCTCTTCGTTGGCGGGAACGGCAATCACCGAAGCGATGGCATCTCCCTCACGCAGGTTGATGATACGCACGCCCTGCGTAGCGCGTCCCGCCACACGGATCTGATCTACCGCCGTACGGATCGTCAGCCCCGAACGGTTGATAATCATCAGGTCGTTCTCGTCGGTCACGGCCTGGATCGAAATCAGCTTGCCGGTTTTTTCCGTAATGTTGATCGTCTTCACACCCTTGCCGCCGCGGTTGGTAATGCGGTATTCGTCCAGATCGGTACGCTTGCCGTAACCGTTCTCGCTGAGTACCAGCACATCCTGCGAACTGTTGGGTTCGATGCAGATCATGCCGACCACCTCGTCGCCTTCGTCGAGCGAAATACCGCGCACACCGGCCCCGACACGTCCGATCGGGCGCACCGTATTCTCGTTGAAGCGGATCGCCTTGCCTTCCCGGGCCGCGATCATCACCTCGGCATTGCCGCTGGTGAGCTTGGCCTCGATCAACTGGTCGCCCTCGCGGATCACGATGGCATTGACGCCGTTCTGACGGGGACGCGAGTACGCTTCCAGTTTGGTCTTCTTGATCGTGCCGTCCTTGGTACACATGATGATATAGTTGTTGTTCACGTATTCCGCATCGTCCAGACGCTTCACGTTGATATAGGCACGCACCTTGTCGTCCGGCTCGATCTGGATGACATTCTGAATCGCCCGTCCTTTCGAGGAGCGCGTCCCTTCGGGAATCTCGTAAACCTTGAGCCAGTAGCAGCGGCCCTTCTCCGTGAAGAAGAGCATCGTATTATGCATCGTGGCCATATAGATATGCTCGATGAAATCCTCGTCGCGCGTCGCGCTGCCCTTGGCGCCGACGCCGCCCCGGTTCTGGGTACGGTATTCGGCCAGCGGCGTACGTTTGATATAGCCCAGGTGCGAAATGGTGATGACCATCTCGTCGTCGGCGTAGAAATCCTCCGGGTTGAACTCTTCGGAAGCGTAAACGATCTCCGAGCGCCGTTCGTCGCCGTATTTGGCCTTCACCTCCAACAATTCGTCCTTGACGATCTTCATCTGCAATTCGCGGCTGCCCAGCACATCGTTGAAATAAGCGATCTGCGCCTCCAGCTCGTTGCGCTCGGCAACCAGCTTGTCGTGTTCGAGTCCCGTCAGAGCACGCAGACGCATCTCGATAATGGCCGAAGCCTGTGCGTCGCTCAAGCTGAAGCGCTCCATCATGGCCTGCTTGGCCAGGTCGGGGTTCTTGGCTGCCCGGATGATGTGGATGATCTCGTCGATGTTGTCCTGCGCGATGAGCAGACCCAACACGATATGCAGCCTCTTCTCGGCCTTGGCCAAATCGAAGCGCGTGCGCCGCACGATCACGTCGTGGCGGTGCTCGACGAAATGCCGCACCAGATCCAGCAGATTGAGCATCATCGGACGACCGTTCACCAGCGCGATGTTGTTCACCGCGAACGAGGTTTGCAGCGGCGTATTCTTATACAGCGTATTGAGCACCACGCTCGCCACGGCATCGTGTTTCAGGATGACGATGATACGCATGCCGTTCCGGTCGGACTCGTCGTTGATATAGGAAATGCCCTCGATCTTCTTTTCGTTGATAAGGTCGGCGATCTTCTTGATCATCTCCGCCTTGTTGATCATATAGGGAATTTCGGTGATGACGATGCACTCGCGGCCGCTGGCCGTATGCTCGATCTCCGTGCGGGCCCGCATGACCACACGGCCCCGGCCTGTCAGCAACGCTTCCCGAACCCCTTCGTAGCCGTAAATAATTCCCCCTGTAGGGAAATCGGGGCCCTTGACGTACTTGAGCAGCTCCTCACATGCTATCTCCGGATTGTCCACGAAAGCACAGCAGGCGTCGATCACCTCGCCCAAATTGTGCGGCGCCATATTGGTCGCCATACCGACGGCGATACCGCTCGCGCCGTTCACCAGCAACAGGGGGATCTTCGTCGGAAGCACCGTAGGTTCGGGGATCGTATCGTCGAAGTTGAGCGTCCAATCGATCGTATCCTTGTCGATATCGGCCATCACCTCATCGGTGATCTTCTGCATGCGGGCCTCGGTATAACGCATCGCTGCGGGCGAATCGCCGTCCATCGAACCGAAGTTACCCTGACCGTCCACCAACGGGTAGCGCATCGACCAGTCCTGGGCCATACGCACCATCGCTTCATAGACCGAACTGTCGCCGTGCGGGTGGAACTTACCCAGCACGTCGCCGACGATACGGGCGGATTTACGCGTGGGTTTGTCGGAGTAGAGGTTCAGTTCCGCACTCATATCGTAAAGAATACGACGGTGTACGGGCTTCAAACCGTCCCGCACGTCCGGCAACGCACGCGATACGATAACGGACATCGAATAGTCGATGTAAGCGGACTTCATCTGCTCTTCGATATTGATGGGAATGATTTTTCCCTCCAATCCGGCATTCTTTTCTTCTTCTGTCAGCATGTTATTCTTTGAGTTTCTCTCTTCGTTTTCTCTGCCCGGCATGGCCCGAACGCATCCCGCGCCGCCCTTCGCCGGTCGAAAACATCGAACTTTACCCCTTATTTTCTACATTCGGACTACTTCTTCGCCCGATCGAAAACAGCGGACTTGCGTTCTTTGTTCTCTTCGCTCGGTCCGACGAGTCTATCGTCAGTCCCCGGTTATCGAAAACATCCGAAAATACATTCTATAAACACACAAAAATAGCATTTATTCGTCGAATAAGCAACTTTAGACCCAATAAAATCACCCGTTTCCGCAAGTTTTTTCACCGCACACACCATTTTCAGCCCTTTTCAGCCGTTTTGACAACATCAAAAAAATCCCCCGGCAAAGTGTCGGGGAATTTCAAAGCCGTTCGGACAAATTTTATACATCACGCCCTATTTACGACCGCCAGCACGATCGGGAAAAATACGCTACCGGAAATCGATCCACTCGTACCCGGCGTAATTCTCCGCATCGAAAGTGCGGGGTGACGCCTCGTGAACGGTGACGGAACGGATGTCGATCCGAACCCGGTCGCCGTCGATTTCGTAGATCACTGCCGTCGGCAGCGAACGGGCCGTGTCCACTTCGACGTCGATCTGCCCGACGGCCGACTGGATACGCAGCGGAGTAAGCCGGATTACGGCCGTGCTTCCCTTCTCGCTCAAAAGCGAGGCGGCATATTCGCCGTCGATGAAATCGAACGCCCGGGTGGGATTATTGAGCAGATTATGGGACGTGAGATCCACACGGTCGATAACCACCTCTTTACGATCGGGGTCGATTTCGTAACGGAACTCCGCATCGCCGTAAACCTCCTGCCCATTGACATGCATATAGTAGTTGTCGCCGCTCACCTCATAATAGCCCGGCACGACATCCCCGTCGGTATGCACCTCGAAGACTACGCTGTACCCCTCCAGCGCTCCGAGCGCAGCGGTCAGTTGCTTCAACACGGCCTGCGGCCGGTTATCGGCCTGGACAGAGAGCACGGCAAACAGTGCCGCCAACAACAAAACAGATCGTTTCATAAGATATTTTTTCCGATTATACTCCGATAGACCGAACCGTCGTCATTCCGTCGATTTTCGCCCGAATACATCGGCCGAATCTGCAAATGTACTCCGAAACCGCTCCGACAACGGTCGAATTCAAAAATCCGAAAAACGACAATCGACATCACGAATGTTTCGACCATCCTTATTCAATATATTCAATGCGAAACCAATTTTAGTCCGACGATAGAACCGAACAAGGTAACGATAAAAAAAATCCGGGCGAAACCCGCCGATTCGCCGAAGACGAAAATCCCCAGCAACACCGTACCGAGAGCTCCCACGCCGGTCCAAATAGCGTACGCGGTACCGATCGGGAGCGTCTGCACGGCTTTGGCCAGCAAACCCATACTCAACACTGTCGCCAGGACGAACCCTCCGATCCAAAGATAAAGCTCCGTACCCTGGGCCCCCTTGGTCTTCCCTAAACAGAAAGTCATGGCCACCTCGAAAACTCCCGCGATAAACAATACGATCCAATTCATCGTTTTCTTCCTCGTTTTTATTCCGAATTACCAATCCGAAGAGTGTTCCGCACCCCGCTTTCGTACGACAAGACAACGGCAATCCCTATTTCATAATACCCAAACACATTCAAGCCTCGTCCGGAGCGATCATCGCATCAAAATACTCCCAACTCCTGCAGGCGGGCCTCCAGCGAAGGCAGGTCGTGGAAGAGAATATCGCGCGGCTTGGCTCCCTCCTGACGGCCGACGATGCCGGCCCGCTCGAGCTGCATCATGATCCGACCGGCACGGTTGAAGCCCACCTCGTAATTGCGCTGAATCGAAGAGGTCGAAATCTGTCCCTGCGACACGGCTGCACGCGCAATGTCGGCGAACAGCGTATCGTAGCGCACCGGAGCCCCGCTCTCGCTGCCCAGCGACGAGGATTCTCCGCCACTCGATTCCGGCACGTAATCGGGCAGCCGGTAGGCTTCGGAATATCCCTGCTGGCGGCCGATGAAATCCACGATCCGCTCCACCTCGCGGGTTTCGACCAGCGCACACTGGATACGGATCAGTTCCCCGTCCTTCGAGAAGAGCATGTCGCCCCGACCGATAAGCTGGTTGGCGCCCGGCTGATCGATGATCGTGCGCGAGTCGATCATCTGCATCACGCGAAAGGCGATACGGGCCGGGAAATTGGCCTTGATACCGCCCGTGATGACCTTCACGTCGGGGCGCTGCGTGGCGATAATCAGGTGAATACCGATGGCACGGGCTTTCTGCGCCAGACGCATCACGGGACCTTCGACCTCGCGGGCCGTCATAATCAGGTCGGCGAACTCATCGACCACAACTACGATATAGGGCAGGTAGCGGTGTCCCTTTTCGGGATTGAGCCGCCGCGCCGTGAATTTATCGTTGTATTCGGCGATGTTGCGGGCTCCCGCCCTCTTGCAGAGTTCCAGCCGGTTGTCCATCTCCGTACAGAGGGAGTTGAGCGTATAGACCGCCTTGCGGGGGTCGGTGACGATCGCTTCGTCCTCGGACTCCATCTTGGCCAGGAAGTGCTTCTCGATCTTGGAATAGAGCGAGAACTCGACCATCTTGGGATCGATCATCACGAACTTGAGTTGCGAGGGGTGTTTCTTGTAGAGCAGCGAGGTGATAATGGCATTCAGGCCGACCGACTTACCCTGACCCGTAGCACCAGCCACGAGCAGGTGGGGCATCTTCGCCAGGTCGAAGACATAGTTCTCGTTCTGGATCGTGCGACCGATCACCACCGGAAGTTCGGCTTTCGACTCCTGGAACCGCAGCGAACGCACGGCCGAATACATCGACACGACCTGCTTGTCGCGGTTCGGGACCTCGATACCGATGGTACCCTTGCCCGGAATCGGAGCGATGATGCGGATACCGAGCGCCTTGAGGCTCTGGGCGATATCGTTCTCCAATCCCTGTATCTTGGAGATCTTGACGCCCTGGGCCTGCACGATCTCATAGAGCGTCACCGTAGGTCCCACCGTAGCTTTGATCCGCTGGATCGGAATCCCGAAATCCTTGAGCGTCTGTTCGATCTTGGATTTGTTCTCGTAAATCTCCTCGTCGCTCACCTGCGAATCGGACGTATAATCCTCGAGCAGCGTCACGGGCGGACGCTGGTAGTTGTTCAGATCCTTCAACGGGTCGTAGAGACTGCTCTCGATGCTTTTCTCGTCCACGACCTTGGCCTCGCGTGCTTCAACGGTCACCACGACACCTTCGGCCGGAATTTCCGGCTCCGCCGTAAGCGTATATTCCGTAATTCCGTCCACGACCGGCGCGGGCTCCGACGCATACTGCGGTTGCTCGGGTTCCCGGGGTGCGGTAAAGGCAGCGTCGGCTTCGCCTCCCGAAAGATCGACCTCGGTAAATACATCGTCGCCCCCCACGATACGGGGTCCGGCAGGACGGGACGGAGCCGGCTCAGGAACCGTCGCAGGAGCCTCTTCCGTAAGAGGAATTTCGAGGAAGGGGCTCTCGTCCGGCTCATCGGAAACGGGAGCCGCAACCGGCGCAGGCCGCTGGATCGTCACCTCGGCCGCTCCATCCGCAGCGGAAGTGCGGGCCGACGCATCGACAGGCGCAGGCACGGGTTCGGGCTGGGACCGTTCGGATTCGGGTTTAGAATCGGGTTCAGGCTCGGCATCGGTCTTCTCCTCCCCGGATTTCGAACGATGGTCGGTGACATTCACGACCGACTGTTTGACCAGATCGACGATCTTGCCGCCCTTGTCCACCATTGCATTGCCTGCCGTATTGACCGTATTGATGAAGTTGCGGTTGATGAACACGCCCGTCAGAATCCAAGCGCCCAGCAACAGGATGATATTTCCCAGCACGCCGATCACGCTCGTCAGCCTCCGGGCGACCTCGACCCCGAAGGCACCGCCCCATCCGCTGCCGAAAACGGCCCACTTCTCGCCGAAGGCGAAGCCCAACGTAAGGGAGCCCAGAATCAGGATCAACAAAGCTCCGAGCACCGAATGGTTGAAAAGCAGCGGACGCTGGCGGATGATCCGCACTCCGACCATCGTGACGATCAGGGGCAAAATGATACCGAACAGGCCGAACGAACGCCCCACCAGACGCTCGGCCAACCAAGCCCCGGCGTAACCGCAGGGATTCTCGATCGCATCCGACAGGTCTGCCAGGCGGGGATCCTCCTGTTCGACACCGGACACAAGGCTCATGTCGGCCCGCCAGTCGAAATAGTAAAACAGCACCGAAGCCGTCAGGAAAAGCCCCGCGAAAAGCAGCAGCAAGCCCAGTATCCAACGCATGCTGTCACGGTTGGAACGGGAGGTAGCCTGCGGGCTTTTTGCCGAACTGTTTTTCTTGGTAGCCATATCGTATATTTATCGAGCGAAGGTAGGGATTTTTTTCGGAAAGTTCAAATGCAGGATCGGTTTCGAAAGGGCCGCCCCCCGATTCCGTTTCCGGACCGCAGCCGGTGCGGAGCCGCTAACCGAAAGCCTTGCATTCCAGCCGCGACCGGTACGCTTCATCCGCAAAGGTAAGGAATCCGTAATTCGCGGCGGCGCCTTTTTCGGCCCGCAGGTCGTACTGGTCGAGCAACTGCCCCACCCTGCGTCCTACGGCAGGCGAAGGATCGACCACGGCAACCCCGCGTTCACCGATCACCTGCCGGAAAACCGGGAGCAGGAACGGATAGTGCGTACAACCCAGCACGATCTGGTCGGCACCCTCGCGGATCATCGGCTCCAGCACGCGGCGCACGGCCTCCTCTGCTTCGGGCGACTGCTCGCGGTCTTCCTCGACCAGTTCGACGAACCCTTCGCCTACGGCGGTCAGCACCCGGATATTCTCCCCGTAACGGGCCGCCGTGCGGCGGAACAGATCGCCGTCCAGACTCCGGGCCGTAGCCAGCACCCCCACTACCCCACTGCGGGTATTCAGGCAGGCGGGCTTCACGGCGGGTTCCATCCCCACGATAGGCATCTGCCGATATTTGCGGCGCAGAAAATCGATGGCCGCAGCCGTAGCCGTATTGCAGGCGACGACGACCATTTTGCAACCGGCACCAACCAGCCGTCCGACCGCCTCGTCCGCCAGACGGCAGATCTCATCGGCCGGACGCGCACCATAGGGACAATTCTTACCGTCGCCCAGATAGACGAGCGACTCCTCCGGCAACTGGCGGCGGATCTCGCGCCAGACCGTCAGGCCGCCCAACCCCGAATCATATACGCCGACAGGCCGGTTATCCATTTCGTTCCTTCAGTTTTTCAGTGATAAATTCGAGGATTTCGTCGTCGCTCATCGCGCCGCCGTCGATCGTCAGCGCAGCCTGGCCGTAAAACGGCTCCCGCTCGGCCATGTTGCGCGACATGAATTCGACCAGCTCCCGGTCGTCGAGTCCCCTCAACTTGGGGCGCTTCCAACGTCCGTGAGGACTCAAACGCGCTGCGATCTGCTCCGCAGAACGGCGGATATAAACCGTCAGACCGGCTCCGTTCATACGGGCCATGTTGTCCGCCCAGACGGGAAGCCCGCCGCCCGTGGAAACCACCAGGTCGTCGCCCGAAGCGATCAGCTGTTCGAGCATCCCGCGCTCCGCCTTGCGGAAATACTCCTCACCGGCGTAATGGAAGATGTCGCACACGTCGGCACCCTCCTGTTTCTCGATCCGGTCGTCGGTATCGGCGAAGTCGTAACCCAGCCGCCGGGCGAGCCGACGGCCGATGGTGGTTTTTCCGCACCCCATGTATCCGACCAGAAAAACGATCATATCCTAACTCCTAAAATAAATTCAACTGCTCGGTATCGACGATCACCTCCTCCGTGTCGCCTTTCGGACGTTCGATTTCGAACTCGGCGTCCGTACCCTCGACGGTCATCGTTTCGGGCAGGTCGAAATCCCCCTCCGAATCATTCGGAGCATCCTCCCCGGACAGCTCCGGCCGCTCGGGTCGCTCCGGCTCCACGAAAGCGAGCGTCGCCACGTCGTAAGTCGTAAGACGCTTGCCCTTGGCCCGGTGGCTCTTCACGCCGACGAAACCGTCCACGTCGATCTCCTCCGCCGGACGCGAAGCCTGCGCCCCCTGGAAAGTCAGCACCAGCACAGCCCCCGGGCAGGACGTCACGGCCACCAGATCGGCATCTTCGTCCAGGAACGGCTGCATCTTTTCGCCCTGCTCGGCCGTAAAGCGCTTCAGATAGTAGTAATTCTGCGAGCGGTCGAAATAGGCCACCGCATAGACCGTATCGGGTGAATATTTCGACACGTGAACCGTATCGTCGGGAAAGTGCTGCGTAATGTCGAAATTCGTCGTGTAATAGACGTTCTTGGCCGTGCGGACAATGAGTTTGTCATCCCCCTGGAACTCACCGAGCAATACGCCCCGGCCGTCCGTATTGAGCCGGTGCACGTCTTCGTCGTACCAGATCTGCTGTCCTCCGAGGGTCGAAGTACCCCGCTCCTTGAGGACGATCTTATGGATGCCGTAACGCGAGAAGAGGTTGCCCTGGCTCTGCCGCCCCTTGATCGCCACGGTCGAGAAATCGAGATCGACGATCACCTTCTTCAAACGCGGACGCGGCTTGAAGTAAATCTTCAACACTTCGGCCTCACCGTTCGGATTGACAGACATATAGAGGATTTCACTCTTCGGGTCGCCTTTGGTGATGTTGTACTCCTTGTCGCGCGTGATACCCTTGATGGCGCAGCGCTTCATCAGGATCGGGCCGTTCTTGCCGTCGCGGTAGAGGACGTTGTAGATCGTCCGCTCGTCGTTGCGCTTGAACACCCCGATATAATAGATATTCTTGTCGAAAAAGGCTTTGTCGCTCACCTTCGTAATCACATAGCGGCCGTCTTTGGTGAACACGATCACGTCGTCGATGTCCGAACAGTCGCACACGAACTCGGAATCCTTCATCGACTTGCCGATACCGAAGAAGCCCTCCACACGATCGACGTACAGTTTGGCATTGGTGACAGCTACCTTCGTCGCTTCGATCGAGTCGAACTCGCGCAACTCGGTACGCCGCTCGCGGCCCTTGCCGTATTTGTCGCGGATACGTTCGTAATAAGCAATCGTATAGTCGGTCAGATGCGCCAGATGGTGCTGCGTCTGGGCGATATCCTCCTCGATCTGCCGGATCTCGTTGTCGGCCTTGTCGCTGTCGTAACGCGAAATACGGATGAACTTCAGCTCCGTCAGACGCTGGATGTCCTCGGTCGTGACCGCACGGCGCAGCACCTTGGTAAACGGTTCCAACCCCTGGCCGACGGCTGCGTAAGCCTCCTCGCGGGTTTTGCAGCCCTCGATGAGCTGATACAATTTATTAACGATGAAAATCCGCTCCAGAGAAGCCGCATGCCATGCTTCGTTGAGTTCGTTCAGGCGGATTTCAAGCTCCATTTTCAGCAGCTCGCGGGTATGCTCCGCCGAACGGCGCAGGATCTCGCTCACCCCCAGGAAATGGGGTTTGTCATCGCAGATCACGCAGGCATTCGGGGCGATCGACACTTCGCAGTCCGTAAAAGCGTAGAGCGCGTCGATGGTCTTGTCCGACGACTCGTCGGGCGCGACCTGCACGATGATTTCGACCTTCTCGGCCGTATTGTCGTCCACCTTGCGGATCTTGATCTTTCCCTTCTCGTTGGCCTTGACGATCGAATCCTTGATAGACTCGGTGGTCGTGGTGTAGGGAATCTCGGTGATGGCCAGCGTCCGCTTGTCGATCTTCGAAATGCGGGCACGCACCTTGACCGTACCGCCCCGCAGTCCGTCGTTGTAGCGGCTCACGTCGATCATGCCGCCCGTCGGGAAATCGGGGTACAGCACGAAATCCCTCCCCTGCAAATGCGCGATCGCCGCATTGATCAGCTCGATGAAGTTGTGCGGCAGAATCTTCGACGCCAGACCGACCGCGATACCGTCGGCACCCTGCGCCAGCAGCAGCGGGAATTTCACGGGAAGCGTCACCGGCTCCTCGTTACGGCCGTCGTAGGAGCGCATCCACTCGGTCGTCTTCTTGTTGAAAACCACGTCGAGGGCGAATTTCGACAAGCGGGCTTCGATGTAACGGCCCGCAGCGGCTTCGTCGCCGGTGAGGATGTTGCCCCAGTTGCCCTGACAGTCTATCAGCAGGTCCTTCTGTCCCAACTGCACCAGCGCATCCTTGATCGAAGCATCGCCGTGCGGGTGATACTGCATGGTCTGGCCCACGATATTGGCCACCTTGTTGTAACGACCGTCATCGACGGCTTTCATGGCGTGCAGAATACGTCGCTGCACCGGTTTGAGTCCGTCCTGCACGTGCGGAACGGCTCGTTCCAGGATGACATACGAAGCGTAATCGAGGAACCAGTTACGGTACATACCCGTCAGCTTGCGCACGCCGCCCTCCTCGGAGAGCAACTTGCCGTATTTGCCCGTCGGAGCGGCGGACTCTTCGGCCCCGACACTCCCCGCAGCGTCATCCGCCGCCGCAGGAACCTCGCTGGGCAGATCGTCCCGTTCCGTCATATCTTCTCTTTGTTCGCTCATAATCTATGTTCTGTTTTCGGTTTCGCACCGGCACCGCACAAGAAAACCGCACCGGCCGACAAGAAACGGCGGTTACCCGATCGCCAGGTCGCTCTCCACGATATCCTCCTCGATACGCAGGTTACCGATAATAAAGCCCTGCCGCTCATAGGTGTTCTTACCCATGTAGAACTCCAGCATATCGTGGATCGGGTCGTCCTTCGTAAGCCGCACCTTATCCAGGCGGATATCCTGGCCGATGAACCCCCGGAACTCGTCGGGAGAAATCTCACCCAGACCTTTGAATCGGGTGATTTCGGCGTTGGCGCCGCATCGTGCGACCGCCCGATTTTTCTCCTCCTCGCTGTAACAGTAATGCGTCTCCTTCTTGTTACGCACGCGGAACAACGGTGTCTGCAACACGTACAAGTGTCCGCCGCGGATCACGTCGGGAAAGAATTGCAGGAAGAAGGTCATCAGCAGCAAGCGGATGTGCATGCCATCGACATCGGCATCGGTGGCGATCACGACCTTGTTGTACCGCAGGTTGTCCATATCCTCCTCGATGTTGAGCGCCGCCTGCAACAGGTTGAACTCCTCGTTCTCATATACGACCTTCTTCGTGAGGCCGAAGCAGTTGAGCGGCTTGCCCCGCAGCGAAAAAACCGCCTGCGTACGCACGTCGCGGCTCTTGGTGATCGAACCGGATGCCGAATTACCCTCCGTAATGAAGATCATCGACTCCTCGGCCAGCTCGTTCTTGTCCGTCAGATGTATCTTGCAGTCGCGCAGCTTCTTGTTGTTGAGCGACACCTTCTTGGCCGTTTCGCGGGCTTTCTTCTGAATACCGGAGATCGCCTTGCGCTCCTTCTCGTTCTCGACGATCTTCTTTTGCAGAATCTGGGCCGTCTCGGAGTGCTTGTGCAGGTAGTCGTCCAAGTGCTTGGCCAGAAAATCGACGATGAAGTTGCGCAGCGGAACCCCCGGTTCGATCTCCTTCGAGCCCAGTTTGATCTTGGTCTGCGACTCGAACACCGGATCGGTCACACGGACCGAAATGGCGGCGATGATCGACGTGCGGATGTCCGAAGGATCGTAATCCTTGTGATAAAACTCCTTGATGGTCTTGGCGATCGCTTCACGGAAAGCCGCCTGATGCGTACCGCCCTGCGAGGTGTATTGTCCATTGACGAACGAATAGTAACTCTCGCCGTAACCCGTACCGTGTGCGATGGCCACTTCGATATCCTCGCCCGAAAGGTGGATCGGCGCATAAAGCGGCTCCTCGGTCATGTTCTCGCCCAGAAGGTCCAGCAAGCCGTTCTTCGAAACATAGCTCTGACCGTTGAAACGGAAGGTCAGCCCCAGATTGAGGTAAGTATAGTTGCGAATCATCTGCTCGACGTACTCCAGATTGTAGGAATAGTCGCCGAACACCTCCCGGTCCACACGGAAACTGATAAACGTACCGTTTTTCTCCTGCACGCCGCTCTCCCAGCGGTCGCTCTGCTCGAGCCCCTGCGCGAAAGTCACCGTGCGGGCCTCGCCGTCGCGCACCGAACGGGCGGTAAATTCGCTCGAAAGCATATTGACGGCCTTGACGCCGACTCCGTTCAGTCCGACGGTCTTCTTGAAGGCCGAACCGCCGTACTTGCCGCCGGTATTCATCTCGCTGACGGCCGCAGCGAGGGACTTGAGCGGAATGCCGCGCCCGTAGTCGCGGACAGTCACAATGTCGTCCTCGACCGTCACGTCGATCTGCTTGCCGGCACCCATGATGAACTCATCGACAGAGTTGTCCACCACCTCCTTGATCAGGACGTAAATGCCGTCGTCGGCCTGCGAGCCGTCGCCCAGCTTGCCGATATACATACCCGGCCTCAACCGGATGTGCTCCCTCGGCGAGAGGGTCACGATGGCATCGTCGCCATAGCTGTTGCTGGTGTTATCTATCTTTTTATCGAACATAATCGTTTATTTCTGTTTCCTGATTTCGGCGAGCCTTACGCACATCGAAGCCCGCACCTGCTCCATCAGCTCCTTCGGATCGGCAGCGGCGACCCGTTCGGCGCTCACCGGCGGCAGAATACTTACCGTCAATTTATTGCGCCAGTTGAACATCCCGTTGCGGCCGATCATCGTGGTCGTACCGTCGAGCACCACAGGCAGAATTTCAACGCCCGCCTCGCGCGCCAGCGTGAAAGCCCCCGCCTTGAAACGATGGATTTCGCCGTCGTGCGAACGCGTGCCCTCCGGAAAGATCGCCACCGAAGCCCCGCGCGAAAGCCACAGCTTTCCGTCGCGGATCACCTTCTCCATCGCGGCCGTAGCATGTCCCCGGTTGATGCAGATATCCCCGTGCAGCAAAAGGAACTGGCCGAAAAACGGCACCTTGAAAACTTCCCGCTTGGAAACCCACCGGAAGTTGAGCGGTACGAAATAGAGGGTCGGAATATCCAGGCCGGCCTGGTGATTGACCACGATAACGTACGGTTTGCGACGGTCGATATACTCCCTGCCGGTAACCCGGAACTTCCACAGAGACGGAACTGCATAGAAAATACGGACCAGTATCCGGGACAGTTCGTGCACGATCCTCCGGGATTTGTCGAAAGGCCACGTCAAAAGCAACGCCACGGCGGACAATACCAGAAAAAAAGTGCAGATAACGAACAGGAAAAGGTAGAATAAAACGCTTAACATAAGGTATGGTCACAATTATCCACGATAATTCAAGGAACAAAAGTACAAAAATTTATCGGGTATTTTAACCGCGATCCCCGAAATTTTTATCAATACCTCCCTGCGGCAAAAAAGGGTTCGCCCCACAGCCGGATACCCCGGAAAACGGACACTCCCCCGCTCCAACCGCTCCCCGGGCAAGATCCGAAAATCGGTACGCATCTTGTAAGAATCGGGCAATAATTATCATCGGATATGCATGCATTAACCATTATTTCGGCCATTTTTGTCATATCGGGAGTGCTCGCAGCCATGCTGATAGCTCTCGACCTCAGACGACGTCCCCAGCCTATGAGAATCATGGACAGCGTATGGGTACTCACCGGATTATGGGCCGGACCGTTGGGGCTATGGGCTTACCTCCTGCTCGGAAGGGTGAAACCCAACAGCCGTAACACCCTGCCGCCCGAACCTGCACACCACATGCGATTAAGACTTCCGGACAAACGCGAACCGACGGAAAGAACACCCGATATGGTGATGCGACTGCCCCACGACCATATACCGCAAAACGGGTCCATGAAATTGACAACCGCATCGGAACAAGGTATGCAAACCGACATTTCGGGACCGAACGCATATTCGAAAAGGGGGATCGGATCGGGTCCATATATAAAAAATACGAACAAGGGGCCGGATTCAACGATGGCCGAAACGGACTGCTACCCGAAATGGCGATCGGTGGTTCTCTCTACGCTCCACTGCGGAGCCGGATGCACCCTGGCCGATCTGACAGGCGAATGGTTCACCTGGATCGTCCCGATTTCGATAGGCGGCAGCCTGATACTCGGAAGCTGGGTTCTGGATTACCTGCTGGCTCTGGTCTTCGGCATCGGTTTTCAGTATGCCGCGATCCGAAGCATGCACCGCATCTCCCCGGGTGAAGCGCTTATGAAAGCCGGCGAAGCAGACTTCCTGTCACTCACGGCATGGCAGGCGGGTATGTATGGCTGGATGAACCTCGTATTTTTGATATTCTTCTCCGGTGACACGTTGCCCCGAACAGGGTGGACCTTCTGGTTTATGATGCAGATAGCCATGCTGTGCGGATTCTTCGCAGCACTTCCGGTCAATCGGATGCTAATCCGGAAAGGAGTCAAGCGCACGATGTAACTTCTGCCGCGAGCGATTCCGCCGGAAACGGGATCTTCATACCTCGAACCCGTATAACCCCGAAAACCAGACCAGAAAAACCCGAAACGCGGATATTCCGAAACTTTCACGACCATCCGCAGGCTCTTCACATAACGCGATGCGGCGATCTAAGAAGATCGCCGCATCGTCGTTCACAGCCCGGAATATCAGAACTTCACCTCCGGTACGGTCTGCGCACCTTCCTCGGCCGCAAAATAGGCTTTCTGATCGAAGCCGAACATGCCCGCGATCAGGTTGGCAGGGAAACGGCGAATCGTCACATTATACTGCCGGGTCGCATCGTTGAAGCGTGTGCGGGCCACGGCGATCCGGTTTTCCGTTCCTTCCAGTTGGGCTTGCAGCTCCAGGAAATTCTGGTTGGCCTTCAAGTCGGGATATTGCTCCGCAACGGCGATCAGACGTCCCAGAGCCGATCCCACCTTCTGCTGCGCCTGCTGAAACTCGGCCAGCTTCTCGGGCGTCAGGTCCGCTGCATCCAGTTTGAACGACATGGCCTGGGCACGGGCTTCGACCACCTCGGTAAAAGTAGCCTGCTCATGCGCGGCATAGCCCTTGACGGTATTGACCAAATTGGGGATCAGGTCGGAACGACGCTGGTACTGCGCCTCGACATCGGCCCAGGTCGTATTGACGGACTCCTAGGCCGTGACCATTCTGTTATAGGCCGAACAGGAGCCGCTGATGAACAGCACCACGAGTACGACCACTACGATCCAGATAACTTTTTTCATTTTTTTCTATCGTTTTTTAAGTGAATTTCCAAATTTACCAACGGGAACCGGCACCACCGCCGCCGAAGCTGCCGCCGCCGAAACCTCCACCGAAGCCGCCGCCCGAACCGTGTCCGCCGCCGAAACCTCCGATCCACATGCCGCCGCCCCTGCGGTGGTTGTTGTTATCGCTGCGCGCACTTCGGGACTGCCGCTTCACGACGAAACCGCATTTGCCGCAACGGTAAGTGTCTTCGAACAGATTATAATGATCCGTCTGCCCGACAAGGTTCCGCGATTGCAGCACCAACGCGAAAGCACGACACCGGGGACAACGTCTGGAACGGTAGAATCCGACCAGCATGACGCCCAGCGGCACGAAGACGACCAGAAAGACGATCAGGAAAACCGCCCACGCCGGCAAATCGTCCGTTGCCCGGAAATCGTCGTTGCCGCCCGAATCGAGCTCGCTGCCCTCAAGCACCGATGCCACGGCACGCAGCCCCGCCACCATGCCGGCGCTGTAATCTCCCTCCCGGAAATACGGCAGCATGTAACGCATCTGGATCCGCTTGCAAAGTGCATCGGGCAAGACGCCTTCCAGTCCCGGTCCGGTCACGAACCGCACTTCCCGGCGATCGACGACCAAGAGAATGCCCAGTCCGTTGTCCGAATCGGCGCGGCCGACACCCCATTGGGAAAAAAGCGTATGGGCGAAGGAGAAAAGATCATCTCCGCGAATATCCTCCACAGCGACCACGGCGACCTGGGCCAACGCCCGATGCCTGAGCGAATAGCAAAGCGAGTCGATCTCGGCGACTGCCGAAGGGGAAAGAACCCCGTCGGGATTCGACGTGAACCGATAACGGTTGCCGACCTGCACGTTGGGAATCTCCTCCACACCGTACGGCCGGGCTGCCGAACCCAGAAGCGGGAACAGCATTCCGAGGCAAAATATCGTCAGAATTATTTTTTTCATCGTCCTACTAAACCTACTAATGCAACTTATATTATATGCGCATTTCCGAAACCGGGAAGCCATTGCCGCTTCGCAAAACGGCCTCCCCGTCGCCGGCAAATGTACGAAAAAATCCGGCCTATCTACATCGGCCGTGTCAAAATCCGGAAGCTCCAGCCCGACATCCGCTCATCGACATGCGAGCAGAGCTGTACGCGTTCGCCCGTCAGGGCGTCCGCATAGCCTCCGGCGTAGATTCCCGTATCGAAATCGGCATGTACTTCATAAGGCGATACGTTCAACAGGGCGACTACCCGATTTTCCGGAGTTTCCCTCACGAAAGTCAGCAGGCAATCCTCGGCATTGTTGCGGATTTCGACGAAGGAGCCGCCCCGCTCCCCGGAAGCGAGAGCCGGAGCATCGTGCCGCAAAGCGATCAGCCGCCGGTAGAACTCCGTCGTTTCGTTCGGCTCGCAAGCAGGCAGCGGGTCCCGGTCGAAAAAGGCGAAAGAGTGGTCGTAACCGAACTCCTGCCCCGTGTAAACCAACGGCAGCGACTGCGGCAGCAGAAACGTCAGGGCCGTCATGACCCGCACGGCAGGCCCCAAGCGGGCGAATTCGCTCCCGCTCCAGGAGTTCTCGTCGTGATTCGAAGTGAACATCAGCCGCAAGGCCCAGGTCGGGACGTGCTCCCGATCGGCATAGAGATACTCCCGAATACGATCGACCCGGCACTTTTGCTGCGCCACGTCGTTCATCAGGTGATAAAGCCGCCAGGCATACGACGCGTCGAAAGCCCGGTCGAACAGGTAATCCTCCTCGGCTTCGGCCAGCAGGAACAGGTCGGGTTTCACCGCCCGCAACCGCCGTGCCGCCTCCTGCCAAAATTCGATGGGAACCAGCATCGCCATATCGCAGCGAAAACCGTCCACCCCGTGTTCCGCAAGCCAAAAACGCATGGCGTCGATCTGTCCCTGCCAGACGGCCCGATTGGTGTAATCAAGCTTGGCCGTGTCATCCCACCCGTTAGGAACGACGGGCCGGCCCGAAGCGTCCCGCTCGTACCAGTCGGCCGGACGCTCGGTCACCCACCGCGCGTCGCGCGCCGTGTGGTTGGCCACCCAGTCGAGCAGCACTTTCAGCCCCAGCCCGTGCGCCGTCGACACGAAGCGGTCGAAATCGGCCATCGTCCCGAATTCGGGATTGACGCCGCAGTAGTCGCGCACGGCGTAGTAGGAGCCCAGCGTCCCCTTGCGGTTCGTCTCGCCGATCGGGTGGATCGGCATCAGCCACACGGCGTCGATGCCCAGCTCGCGCAGGCGGGGAAGATGTTTTTCGGCGGCGGCGAAAGTCCCTTCGGGCGTCAGCTGCCGCACGTTCAATTCATAGATCACCGCAGGATAACTCCATGCGGGATGCGGAATATGTGTCGTTTCGTCCATTTTTATCCGATTCAGACCGCAAAAATAGGAAAATTCGGCAACATCCGAAATATTTTACTTTTCAACCCTTCCCGCGGCGGATTATCGGAAAAAAAGTAATATCTTTGCGCAACCATTCAAAACATTAAAGATTAAGTCGACATAAAACCCATGAAACATCTCGGGATTTTCATACTCGGCGCATTGCTGCTGGCATCGTGCGCCACCAACAAACGCGCGGCCTACATCCAGCAGGTACAGACCGACATTCCGACCGCCATCGAACAGGACTACCAGATCCGCATCAAACCGCTCGACCGGCTCACGGTGACCATCAACAGCAAGGACCCCGAACTGGCAGCCCCGTTCAACGCGGCATCCTCCTACAACTCGCTCAACGGACTCTCCTCCTATTCGAGTTCCTCGAACGGAAACCTGCAAATCCTCACCGTCGACAAAGAGGGCAAAATCCAGCTGCCGATCATCGGCGAGATCGATTGCGACGGACTCACGCGCAACGAGCTTGCCAAAAAGATCGAAAACACGATCCGCGAAAACGGGATGGTGCACGACCCGATCGTCATTATCCAGTTCGCCGACGTGAAATTCTCCGTTCTGGGCGAGGTCGCCCGCCCCGGACAGTTCTCCATCACCAAAGACCGCATCTCGCTCTTCGACGCCCTGGCCATGGCCGGCGACCTGACGATCTACGGCCAGCGCGAGAACGTGGCGCTGATCCGCGAAGAGAACGGCATGAGGACGGTGCACTATTTCGACCTCAAAAACCCGGACATCCTCACGTCGCCCTACTTCTATCTGCAACAGGACGACGTCGTCTACGTCACGCCGAACAAATACAAGGCGCAGGCGGGCGAAATCAACCAGAACCGTTCGTTCTACATCTCGCTCGTTTCGGTAGCCGTCTCCGTGGCGACGCTCCTCGTCACCATCACCCGCTAATAATCGCCAGTTTTTCATGGAAGAAAATCGCAATGTAAACAACGTCCCTGCGGAAGGGAACGAGGACAGCATTAACTTCTCGATCCACGACCTCATACAAATGGTCATCGGCAACTGGTTCTGGTTCCTGTTGTCGACGGTCGTCTGCCTTTCGTGCGCGCTTTTCTATATCTACACGGCGCCGAAAGTCTACAACCGCACGGCTACGATCCTCATCAAGGATGGCAAGAAGGGCAGCGAAACGGATATCGCCGCCTTCGGCGACCTGCTGGGAGCCACAGCACGCCGCAACGTCGACAACGAGATCATCGTGCTCAAATCGCGCAACCTGATGACCGAAGTGGTACGGCGGCTCAACCTGCACGTCAACTACGTCGTCAAACACGGGCTGCGCACCGAGAACCTCTACCGCCGTTCGCCGATCGACGTCACCTTCATCGACGACAACGAGCGGCAGGCGCTGGCGTTCGAACTGACCCCCGTCGACAACGAGAAGTTCTCGCTCACGAAGTTCGTCAACCGCACCTCGGCCGATTCCGACAAGGACAAGGATTCGGAGATCTACGAGGTCGAGATGACGGGGCGGTTCAACGACACGATCACCACGCCGTGCGGACTGCTCGTCGTGACGCCGACGCTCTACATGTCCGACGACTACTTCGGCGACCCGATTTCGGTGAGCAAACAGATCGTGAGCAGCGTGGCCTCGGGTTACAACAAGCGAATCGCCATCGAGTTGGTCGAGAAGCAGGCCAACGCCATCTCCATTTCGCTCGACGACAACATTCCCCGCCGTGCGGAAGACGTCATCAACACGCTCATCGCCCGCTATAACGACGAGTCGATCAACGACAAGAACCGTATCGCCGACTACACGGCCGACTTCATCGACAAGCGGCTGCGCATCATCGGTTCGGAACTGGACGCCGTAGACCGCAAGATCTCTACCTATAAGAAAGACAACGAGATGTACGACATCACGGCGCAGGCCACGCAAAGCCTGACCGAGAGTTCGCAATTCAAAACCGCAGGTCTTTCGGTGGAGAACCAGATCAGCATGGCGCAGTACATACGCGACTATCTGCTCAACGACACCAAGCTGCGCGACCTGATCCCGGCCAACGTCGCCATCACCAACGTGTCGATCTCCGACCAGATCAAGAACTACAACGAGCTGATGCTCCGCCGCGACAAACTCGCCGGCAACGCATCGAGCAACAGCCCCGTCATCCAAGATTTCGACAGCGAGCTGGCCGCGCTGCGGCGGGCGATCATCGCCTCGCTCCAATCGCATATCTCGACGCTCGAAATCCAGCTGAACAACATCCGCCGCGAGGAGAGCCTCGCCCGCACGCGCATCGCTTCGGCGACCCGCCAGAGCACCGAACTGCTCGACAATACCCGCCAGCAGCGTATCAAGGAGGAGCTCTACCTCTACCTGTTGAACAAACGCGAGGAGAATGAACTGACCAAGGCCATCGCCGACAACAACGCCCGGATCATCGATCCGGCCTACGGCAGCAGCACCCCCGTGGCGCCCCGCTCGGTCATCATCCTCTTCATCGCACTGCTGTTCGGTCTGGCCACGCCGTTCGGCATCATCTACCTGATGGAGATTCTCGACACCACCATCCGCGGCCGCAAGGACATCGAGGACAAGTTGAGCATTCCGTTCCTCGGCGACATCCCCGAATACCACGGTTCGATCCGGCAGGGATCGGTGGTGGTGCGCGACAACGGCCGCGACAGCGTCTCGGAGGCATTCCGGCTGATCCGTTCGAACCTGGGCTTCATGAGCGTCAAGTCGGGCAAGTTGCAGATCATCATGGTCACCTCGTCGAATCCCCATGCGGGCAAGACCTTCGTCACGACGAACCTGGCCATGACGCTCGCCCTGGCCGACAAGAAGGTAGTCATCGTCGACCTCGACCTGCGCCGCCGCACTCTCTCCAAACAGATGGGTCAGCGCGACAACCGAAACGGCGTATCGGGCTACATCTCCGGAACGATCGCCAACCTCAACGACATCGTCTTCCAGAGCGGCCTGCACGAGAATCTCGACATCATCTTCGCCGGTCTGCAACCGCCCAACCCGGCCGAAATGCTCCTGTCGGAGAAGTTCGACGAATTCATGGCCGACCTGCGCAAACGTTACGACTACGTCGTCATCGACAGCGTGCCCGCCATGGCCGTGGCCGACGCGCTGATTACCGACCGCCTGGCCGACCTGACGATCTACGTGATCCGCGAAGGACTGCTGGACCGCCGGCAGCTGCCCGACATCGAAAAACTCTACCGCGAGAAGAAATTCCACAACATGAGCATCGTGCTCAATGGTTCGACCGGAGGCGCACGCCGCGGATACGGTTACGGATATGGCTACGGATACGGGTATGGTTACGGCTATGGATACGGCTACGGCGAAGACGAGAGCCAAAAGTCCTCGGCCGTCATCGACAGCCGCTACAACCTCACGCAACGGCTGAAAGATTTCTTGGGTCTGAACGATAAAAAGTAATACCGCAATGGCTATCCGGGATGCAATTATCGCCGTCGACTTCGACGGTACGGTCGTTACGCACGCCTACCCCCATATCGGCAACGACATCGGCGCCGTTCCCGTGCTGCGGGAACTGATCGGCAACGGTTGCCGGGTGATTCTCTACACGATGCGCAGCGGGAGACTGCTCGACGACGCCGTAGCATGGTTCGCCCGCAACGACATTCCGCTCTACGCCGTCAACGAGAACCCCGCACAGCGGGAGTGGACCGACTCGCCCAAGGTCTTCGCCGACCTCTACATCGACGACAGCGCGCTGGGATGCCCGATCAAGTTCGAAGACGGCATCAAACGCCCGTTCGTCAATTGGGTCAAGGTGCGGCAGCGTCTCGTCGAAGAGGGCTTTCTCGACTGAGCCGGCCGGCATGCGGGAAACCCGCAGGGTACCCGTCTCATCTGCTCCGAGGGTGTTCGTAACGAACGCCCTCGGCGTATTTCGTAAAATCCTCCCCGATGCAGACGAACTCCCGAAACGGACGGAAACCGACTTTTCCCGGAGGGATTCTCTTCAAACTTT
>OGOT01000828.1_pt1 | contig 24337 bp, 45 predicted proteins | sample 1552791 | NCBI WGS metagenome assembly OGOT01 (sample SAMEA2580160, study PRJEB22360) | human gut metagenome | biome: human gut; feature: human-associated habitat; material: faeces | place: Denmark | collected 2008/2010
AGGATGTTCGTTACTTATTGGAATAAATTATGTATGTGCTTTTTCGCGGAAAAAGCAAAGTTTTTACATAAGTTATTGATAAGGTTTGTTTTAGATGCCGTTTACCGCACCAATCTGCACCAAATTGGTGCAAGAAGAGAGTGCGGCCGCCGCTCGACGTTGGGAAGAGGCGAGAGCGTGTGTGTAGAAAATTCCTGTGGTGGTAATATCTTTGTGCCCAAGCTGCGCAGCTATTGCGGCGATGTCCACGCCTCTTGAAAGCATCTCGGACGCGGCGATATGTCGCAGGGCATACATAGGCATAGACACTTCGGCCTTTCGGCAAGCCCGCCTCCATGCAATCTCATAAAGCCCTTTATTTACACGTCCTCCCTTTCTATTTCTACAAACCAAACTTTGACCGTTTATCGCATCATCTTGGTAGCGTACCCATGCCTCCTGAAGATATTCCTCTGGTGGAAATACCATTTTGGTGCTATCTACTTTGGGCATGTAAACGCTCACGGTTCTAGCCTTCCAGTCGAATGCCGACCATTCCAATCGGAAAAGTTCGGACACGCCGGGACGTAAGCATAGGGCAATGGCTGTTTTTGCTGCCCATTGAAGCCACGGCGGGAGCACAGGAAAGAGTTTGTGGAAGTCTTCCAATGTTCCTGTCCGTGGCTTGTTTTTTGCACCTGGGAGTTGCCGATATCTCCCCCAAGGGTTTTCATGGAGTAAGTCTTGTTCAACGCACCAACTGAGTGCAGCCTTGATCTTTCCGACATAGATATTGATACTTGCTGTTGAGAGGCCGTCATTCCTGCACCGTTCACGCACAGTTTCGAGGTCACGACGAGTCAATGTATCCACGAATCTGTTTGCAAGGAACTCCGCTGGCCCCTCTCTGTGTTCCCCATTCTTTCGATCATGCCCGCACACAATGAACTCATAAATCCCTACGGTGTTCTCGGCGTGTTCGGTGTTTTTTAGGTACACCAGTACCGCCTCCAACAGCGTCAGGCGCGTGTTTTCCACCGCATCATACTGGCAGTCCGCATCGAACTGCCGGGCCTCTTCATCAGTACGGAAAGAGCGCTGTTTCCAGCGCCCTTCTTCATCTTTGAACTTGACGACAAATCTGCCGTCACCGCGCTTTGCTACGCTCATGAGATTTCCTTTTCACGTCAGCAAAAAACGCCTTCCCTGCTTTGGGGGATAGCGTATCGCGTGAAGATTTTCTAGCCCCCTGATTGAGTTCGAGTAGTTCAAGGAATCGTTGGTGTAGTCGTTCGTCCTCAATGGCAATATCTCTGCGCCGCTGTACGATTGCGCGGATTTCCGAGATTGTCGTTTCCATCCTTTCTCCTTTCTTTCCCTACGCGGCCCGCTCGTACACCCGCGTCCCAATCTCAGCGATTCGCGGGTCGACCTTTTCGAGCGCATTGCACAGCGTGGTCAACGTCTTGAGCAGGTTGTGCCAGTGAAGGCCCCGGAAGTAGGCGGGGCAGGTGTTCCGGGCGTCTTCGAGGAAAGTGAGCCCGGCCCACATCCCGGCGGCCCATTGCGTCCAGCGGGTGGCGTCGCCGGCCGCAGCCTGAACATCCCCGACGTGCCCGGCAATGATATGGAACCGGGCATCCAAATCCCGGCGGGCGCCTGCGGAGAGCCTGCGCTTCTGCGTGTCGTCCGCACATCGGTCGATCCAGCGGTTGACCTTTTCGACCTGCTTTCCGAGGTCGCCAAGCAGGGCCAGCGTTTCCGGCTTCAAGAAAGAAATCGCCACGGTGATCATGGACAGGGCCAGAACACAGCGAGTGTGCTGGATGGCCTCGTGCGGGTACGGTATTACGGGGTTGATGGGTCTTCGCATGTTCTCCTCCAGAAAAAGGAAAGCCCCTGTTACGGGGCTACTTCGGTTCGCGCTTGTTTGCGGGGACGCATACGGCAACTACCGTATGATTTATCCCGTGTTGTGCCATTATCTGCTCGGCCTGTTCTGTACACTGGTATATACCCATCTGCGGATACTCTCGGGTGTACTCCGAGTGCGTCGCGGAATGCCCCCCGATTACGAGAGGGGAGACGATCACGGTCACGATGAGCGTTACTTCTGCTACTGCCACGGCTATTCCTTCGTTTCGCGTGGTTCGGGGATGGGGCCTGCCCATTGCCAGCCCTCTCTTGTTCTGTCGCATAATTCGGGGAACTTCGTAATCCCAAGGTGTGAAGATGTTTTATACCAATACCATCCCGGAACCTGAGGCGGGTTATCCGCCCACTCCAGCGCTCGGGGCAGGGCGTTCCATTGTTTGACAGCATATTCCACGTCGACCTTTGGAGCGCAAGGGCCGCACATCCCGCACGCGGGACAGAATCCGTAGGCTCTCGTATCTACTCTCATGACCACATCGGAAGCCCCACACGCCTGGCACGGTAGCAACGTCAGTTCTTCGGACATGCTTTTTTACTCCGTTTAGAAGTTCTTTTTTTTATATATCTTGTCTCTTGAAGTTTTCTCTCCCAAGCAATGAGTGAGTCGATATGCAGCTTATCCTCTTCACTAAGAGGAGGCATCAGCGTTTCAAGCGGGATATGAAGCAGGTATGAAAGTACAAGCAGTTCAGTATTCCTTAGATCTCTTTTCCCGTTGATAATTTCGGAAGCACGCGCTCTGCTGCGTAAAACAACGGCCAATTCAGTTTGTGTGATCCCAGTTGATTTCATTCCATCGTGGATTGCTTTTTGTACTGTGGTGTTCATCTCCCTTCCTCCACGTCCTCGCGTCTTTTGATTATCTCGTTAGCCTTTTTGATCCAGCACAGTTTTCTTGATACGATATCCTGACAACTGTGCAGTCCCCTGAGAGTACATCCTTCACATCCTCCAGAGAGGGCAAGCAATTCTGCCAATGCCCATACCCTTGCGGCATTTCTTTCATTGGAGTTCATCTTTTCTGACTGCCTCGCGTGCGGCTTCCCGTACATCTTCCGGCAACGGCGGATTCATTGCTCCTGATTCAATATTGGGCAGTAAATCAATGTCGATATATGCGTTTGCAAGCCAGATACTGAGGACATCCGCCTCCCGCTCCAGCCGTGCTATCTCTACGTCTTTATACCCTAGCTGCCTGTTGAAGATTTCTCGCACGTCTTTTGTCTCTTCACGCCAGAAAAATACTTCTTGCTCCAGCCTTTCTTTCTCCGTATCGGCTTCTTCCAATGCATCAAGCAGCTGGATGGTGAAAATCGCATATTCTGTATTGAAACATGTGTATGGGGATAACAATTTTTCGCGCCACTGGTCACGTTCTGTTTTTGTTGGGTTCATTTCATTCTCCCAATGATTTTTCTATTTCGCCAAGAACCCTGTAAGCATCCTTTATCTCTTTTGGTTCCACGAACTCAGACTTTCCGCCTTTACCAACGGGCAAAATTGCCCCGCAGTTATCACAAATTTCCCAGAAAAGACCGTCCCGGTGAGTCTCCTCGTGTCTGCATATCTGGCGTTCTGCGAAAGAAAGGAGAGGTTCCAATGCAGAAGAGAGTTGGACTACCTGCGCTCTCGCCTCATCACGCTCTCGCAGGAGTTTGATCTGTATCTCGTCGCAGTCGTCAACGTGCCCTGATCCCCCGCAAAAAGGACAATTCAGATGGTCAAACATCTCCACCATCTGCTCTTCACTGGAAGTATGACCGGGGAGGGGAGAGGGGATTTCCCCGCCCCATGCGGCGGCTGCCACCTCTGACATGGTGACGGCGTGTTTCCGTGCTAGCTCTAATTCCCGGCACAGCCTGAAAACCGTAGCCGCAGGCCCCATTTTGTCGAGCTCCTTGGAGTCTCCGAGCATGTCGCCAATGGCGGCGGTTCGGATGTAGTCGAGTTCTTCTTTTGATATGGTCATTTGTACACCTCGTCCGGTTTAGACCTCCCGCTATATCCAATACGGGGGATAATCACATCTATCCTGCTTCTATCTTTCGGTGTCCAGTACGCTTCTCGCCCCTGCCACCACAGCATATCTCCTTTTTCAATGAGCTCAGTTCCTGTTATAGGTTTAAGATACAGACCACAACTATCAGATTTGTATGTAGTATCTATGCATTTTACCCACAGAATACCCGGAAGACGCACAAGTTCAGTTATTATTCCACCAATCATTCGCACATCTCCAATGTCACGCGGACTGCGGATAACGCCATGTAAACAAGATTTAGTGCGTCCTGCTGTTTTTCGATACGGTCGCACAGCGCTATCACGGTATCCGGAGTGATTGCCTCGTCCCACGCCTTGCCGTCGGCGCCCTCTTTGTCGGCCTCTGCGATAGCCCGGATGCGGGCGAGTTCTTCGGTGGTGATCATTCTTCCGGCTCCGTGATGTCAAAGAATTCCTGCAAAATCTCAGTGGGTGTTGCGTCCATGCCCGGCATCCCGGCCATAGTACAAGACATGTCTTGCACCATCTCAACCAGCCTCGGCACGGCGTTGCACGCGGCGACGATGTATGCTGCGTCCGTTGATGAAGCAACTTCTGGCGCAACTGTGTCCGCCACAAACAACGTGGTGTCGGTATTCAACCCGGATATTTGTTTGTTATTGTCGTCTAAAATGACACCAACGCTGCATTCGCTTGTGTCTCCATGTTGCTCATAAGCCCACGGCCCCGGCGTGGCCATACTTATCAGCCCTTCCAGTTCTTCAAGCCATTCCTGTGCTGTCATTGGTTCCCCCCCGGCATATTTGTTTCAAAGTCGTTGCATATCCCGCGTGCAGCTACACAGAAATTGTGCAGGTCGCAAAAGTAGGTTGTTTGGTATGTATAGCTAGAGTAGCGCCCCACGTGCTTGCAAAACCTGCATTCATCCTTTTGACGCGGCCTGTAGCCACATGCATTCTGTCTATCCCGCACAAGTTCCCGTTCGAGTTTGTGGGCCTCTGTGAGGGAGTTGACCACGATTACTATCTGGGGTTCGGGCATCCTCTCTTCTCCTGCGCGTTGTTCAACACTTCTTCCCAAGCTTGAGGCGTTACGTCTGAACACCACACTTCTTTCATGGGGCAATTTTCTGTTTCTTCGCCATATAGCGGGCATCGAGTATAAACCGATGCACTGATTTTACACATATACGCCCGCGCAACTGCCTCTTTCGAGCACTGCATGATGGATTCAAGCATGGTTTCACTCATTGTCCATCTTCTCCTCAACGACAATGCGCGTTTCCCGAAGGATGTACCACGCTAGGCTTTTGGCTTTGAAACCATCAAGGAACTGCAAGTTGTTAGATATCATATCTAGTTCTGATGCATTCTCAGCGATACACCGTGATACCCTCGCCTCGAACTCGGCGGCGTCGCGGTAGTCAGATGCAAGTGTGTACGCGCTCGTTTCAAATTTCTCCCTATCGGCGCACCAAAAGCAGATGCCTCCAACGCCGCTGACTTCATAATGTACGCAACGGCTGCATCTAATTTTTCGGTTCTCCAGCCACCTCTTTTCCTTATCCGTCAGCATATTTCACCCCGCGCGTTGTTCATGCAGCCTCGAGCTGTTCATTGTCCATTTTGCAACTCCAGATTATGTCTACGCGAGGGCCAGCAGCGGCATATCAAATTCAGGAACAGGATACTCCTGCGGGGAGTAGTTCGCCGCCGCCAGTGCCGCCGCGATGGGCGGGCAGACGCTGTTGCCGATGCCGCGCACCTGCGCCGTCTTGGTGATCGGCGTACCATCCGCCGTTTGTTCCAGAACATACCAGGCGGGGAAGCCCTGCGCCCGGGCAAGCTCGCGGGGCGTGAGCATCCGCATTCCGATATCGGCGATGAAGTATGGCGTCCCCGCAATGCTGGCTGTGACGAGCCCGAAACGATCCTTTGTCGTGACGGTATGCAGCGGTTCATCGGCGGAACACCCGAAGCCCTGCCCGTAGTATTTGGCAAGGAATGCGGAAACGAGGGCCGTCTTTCCTCCGCCTCCCGGCATGACCGTGGGCACGGGTTCTCCGCAGGGTGCCCCGATGCTGTTGCCGAAGTCCCGCTGGAGGTGTGCGGCGCACAACGCATGGTGCGTCCCCTCGGCTGAAACGGTATGCAGGGGGGAGTCCGCGGCGTCGCCCACGTTAGATCCGCGCATCTTGACCATGTGCGCGGCGCACAGGGAATGGTGATCGATGGTGGTCACAGTCCCGGCGGGCACGTCCACGGGCTGGCCGACGACACCGCCGAAGTGCTTGGCAAGGAACGGCCGCACCAGAGCAAATCTGTTTTCGCAGGTCTGTGTGGGAAGCGGTGACTCAATGCCGCATCCTCTGAATCCTTGCTCGCCACTCTGAGGCCCGTAGTAGCTCACGATGAACGGTGTCGAGTTGCTCAGAACATAGCGGACAACGCCTTTCGCTATGCGCTTGAGCGTGTTTTCCGCCAAAGGCCGCACCGCCCGGATGTCGTACCGCTCCATGATTTCCTCGGACGAGGCGAAAATCGACGGGCACGGCAGGGACCAGTCAATGCACTCGGCTGCCGTTTTCCACGGCTTCCGCGTCCCGGCGAGAACTTCCGGCGAGTCCGGCGCACCATGCGTCGGCTCGGGCCAGACGATAGGTCGGTTATCCCGCCGGGCGATCATGAAGAGGCGCTTGCGGATGGTCGGCGCGCCGTAATCGCAGGCCCGGAGTTCCCGCCAGTCGACGCGGTAGCCGCAGGAACGGAGCTTTCTGACGAACGTGCGGAACCTCTCCCCCTTCGCGGACTCAATGATGCGGCCTCTGTTGTCGAGCGGACCCCATTCCGCGAACTCCTCCACGTTTTCGAGGAGAACGACGCGCGGCGCCCTGTCTCCCAGTTCGGGAATCCAGCGATCCACCAGCACCATCGCCAGCTCACGCCGCCGGACGTTGCGCGTCGGCGCGCCGCCCTTGGCCTTGGAGTGGTGCGTGCAGTCCGGAGACATCCAGAGAAGGCCGACGCGCCGGCCGCGCGTCACCCACTGCGGCGAGAGGGTATACACGTCCTGCACATGGTGTTCGGTTTCGGGATGGTTCCGGGCATGAAGGCTGACGGCCACCGGATCATGGTTGATGGCGGCATGGACATGGATGCCCGCCATTTCAAGCCCGCAGGACGCGCCGCCAGCGCCCGCGAACATGTCCACAACGATTTCCTCAGATTGAGCGCGGAACGTGTCTTTCAGCATGTGCACCTCTTCAAGCAGATGGTCAGAAAAAAAGCGACCCACATCAGTGTGAGCCGCCTTTCGTTTGGGGTCATTCGCCGCCTTCGTATGGTGTTACATCCAGTACGTTGTAGGCATACCTGTGCCGTCGGGATGGTTTGCCCCCTTCCGTGAGGGGGAGCACGCGCAGGTCGTAGTAGGGGTAGGAGGGGACGAACAGGATTTTATCGACCTTTGCCGGACTGGTGCCGTCGCGATCCCATCCGGAGACGATATCGCCTTCCTTGTAGGGGCAGGCGGCGACGGCGGCGTCACGTTTGGCGATTTCGAGGGCGTTCTTCGCCTGTTGCACGGCGCGTTCGCACCTTCTGACCTCATCAACGAGTTCCATGATTTCAGCGTCGTTCATTATCGTTCCGCGTGATGCGTGTTGAGGTTATGGGCTCATCTTTTGCCTGAGCTGGTCGGCAAGCTCGGGAACCACGCCGAGCAGGGCCGCCCGGAGTATCCGCTCAAGGCTCGCTGCCACCTGCTGTTCCGACAGGGCAGGCATTGGAGGCGTATCCGTTCCCTCCACATACTGCGGGCCTTCGCCGGTACGTATCCATGTGGGGTTGAGCCCTTTTTTGCTGAAAAGGGTCATGAGCCACGGATTGGGGATACGGCCACGGCACTTGGCTTCCGAGATGCTGCTCTGCTTCACACCGAGCAGGGCGGCGACATCCGTTTGCGTCCGCAGGCCCGTGGATTGAAGTATCCGCTCATAGGCGTCTTGGAAAGGCATGGCAAGTGCTCCTGTGAAAGCCCCCGGCCTGATGAAATTCAGACCGGGGTGTAGGTATTACGCGATGACCTTCACGCCTTCAGGCAGGTTTTCCAGAAGCCATGTGCGGATGTTGGCGATGGCTTCCAGCTTCCACGCGCCGCCGTCGCATTCGATGAGCTTGCAGGCCAGCGGGCTGGACTGGAGCCGGAACACGACCTTGTGCGCGGGCTGCGCGACTTCCGCGAAGGTGCTGAACGGGAAGACGACCGCCGGGGACGGTACGGGCACTTCGGCCTTGCGCGCCGCGCCCTGCCGGATGGAAACCTCCTGCGACACGCCGTCGTCCTGCACGCGGACTTCGGAGGTGTCCACGAGGTTGCCGCTGATCTTGATGAGCGCGTCGAGATCGTCCGAGGGGACAAAGCAGGACTGGAGATAGGGGACGAACTCGTCGGGCGAAGTCCAGCTTCCAAAACAATGGGCAGGGATGACGGCGTCGGCCCGCATGTACGTGGTGCGCCGCTTCCAGCCTCCGAAGGGGACGGACATGACCCTCACGGTCGTCACATCGCAGACATGGACAAGGATCTTGCCGAGGTCCAACCCGTCGGGGTTCTGGTTGAGGTAATCCACTACGGCCTGCAAGGTGCCCACGGTGAGCGTGTCCTGTTCCGCGTCATGGAGACGTTGCCACTCCCCTTCCGGATCAGGCTTGTAGAAGCGCAGCCCGTCTTCCGTGACATGCACGGGAAGCGTGGCCTTGGCCTTGCCGTCAAGGGATTCGAGTTCCCGGCCTACGCCGATGAGATGCCTGTCGGCTTCGGTGCGGTTGATTTCCATGTGGTTCCTTCCTTCGATTACTGGTTGATGGGGTGTTCTTCAGCCTTCTTGAACGGGGTTACGTTCACGGTCACGCTGCCGCTGCCTCTGAGTTCAGAGGGCATGGTGCCGTCAAAGCGGTACTGGTCGGGGCGGTTGTCGGTGAAGGACTCGAACAGCATGGGCGCGCCGTCCAGCTTGTCGAGCACGACCGGGATGGTCTGCGGCTCCTGCGGCTGGAGGTTGGTCGTCACGACCGCCTTGGATGCGATCAGCGTCCGGCTCTCGTCGGGCTTGAAGGTGATCTTGAGGGTGACGGTGCGGGGCTTGTCCGGCGGCGTGTTCACGTCCGCTATGTTGTCCGCGACCTTGGCAAGCGCGATGTTGACGGCTTCGACCACGCCGCCGTTGTTCATGGTTCGCATATCGAGAGGGCTGCTCATGGCTCTTTCTCCTTTGGGTTGGATAAAAAGAAAGCCCGCTGTGATGCGGGCGAATTGGCACTGTGCCTGGGTACATGCCCCCCGGCGGGCTCTATGGGTCTATGGGGATGGCGCGGGAGGTGGGCGCCGGAAGGTTAGAAGACTGTGACCACGCCGACCGTGCGGAGCATGGCAAGGGCCTCCTGCACGGTATCCTCGTACTTCGGCGCGTACTTGACGCTGAGGGTCAGGGTACAAGCCACGTTCACGGGTGGGGCGAAGGGAAAGCCCTCCTCCTGCTCAATAAACGAATCGGGGCGCGGTTCCGCAGGTTTGACGACGTGGGCGGGCCTGCTCTCTTCGCGGGCCTTGGCTTCCGCCGCATACACCTGCCCGATGATGCCCGCGGCGTCCTCGCCGGAAATATCCGGCGTCAGGCAGGCCGCAAACTTCGACAGGGGAAGCGCGAAACCGTGTTGTTCCGCCTGAGCCTTTGCCGTGGCCTCCACCAGCGCGATGCGGTCGGCTTTGGCCTGTTCCATCCGGCGGGTTTCTTCGCACTCCCGCCTGTACGCGGCGATGATCCGTTTGATGTCCTCGTGGATCTCGGCTTGCCGCGTGGACTTGTTCAGCCATGAAGGGTTGATGGGGATGTCCAGTTCCGGCACGCCTTCACAGCTCTTGATGTTGTCGACGACACACTGAACGGCTGCGCGTCGGCCTTCACGGTCGCGCCGCTCGAAGTCCTTGACCTGCGTGTCCAGCGCAGCGCGGGCATCCACGATGCGGGCGATCAGCGCCTTGACCTCGGCGTCGAACCCGTCCAGCGGCCCGGCAATCCGCCGCTTGATGTCCTTCCGGGCGTTGTCCATCCGTTCCCTGAGCCTGTTCAGCCCCGCCATTTCGTTTTTGATGGCGGGCACGTCGGCTTCCTGTACCTCCAGCCCCGCATACTGGGCTAGGACGGTATCCAACAGCGTGGACACGGCGTCCTTGTCCCATGTGATGACCAACGGCGTCGCGGTGACGTTCAGGTCCAGCAGGGCGAGCCCGGCGGGTTGCTCCTGCGCGGGCGGGAGGGCTTCCAGAATTTCTGCGGTCTGTGCCATATTCTATCCTATTGGTTTTGCCTAAAAAGGCACGTCATCAAGGCCGGAGGCTTCGGAAGGGAAGGCGGGGCCGAGGTCTTCATAGTCGGCGGAGTGCCGCCCCTGTGTCTGGCGTCCGCCTCCCTGTCGGCCCTGCTGCCCGTCGCCGTCCCCCTTGCGGTCGAGGAACTGGACGCGCTGCCCCTGAATCTCGGTAACGTAGCGGTCCTGCCCTTGCTGATCCTGATATTTGCGGGTGGAGAGCTTGCCCTCGATGAAGACGAGACTCCCCTTGGCGAGGTACTGCGAACAGGTTTCGGCCTGCCGGTCCCAGAAGACGACCTTGTGCCATTCCGTCTTGTCGACCTTCTCGCCCCGGTCGTTGGTGTAGCCCTCATCCGTAGCCACATTCAGGCTGCATACGGGTTTTCCGGCCTGGGTATAGCGCATCTCGGGATCGCGCCCGAGCCTTCCGATGATCATCACCTTGTTGAGGCTGCTCATACAATCTCCTGCTGAGGGAAAGAAAAGCCCCGCCTGATTATCAGGGCGGGGCTGTTGTTACGCGGCGCGTTCCTTGTCCTGCGCTTCGATCTTGCGCTGCCGTTCCCGGTAGGCGGCGTAAATGGCCTCACTGTCCGGGTGGTTTTCGGGGATGCCGAGCCGGGTTGCCGCCTCCTTGAGCGCGGTTACGGTTTCCGCCGCTTCAAAGGCGGCGATCACGGCGTCCAGCGGCACGAATTCGGGCGGCGTTCCGGCTTCGGCCTCGGCCTTGGCCTCGATTTCCCGGCGCTTCTTGCCGAACATGTTCTTGACCGCCTCGTAGTCCGGGTGTTCCTCAGTAATCCGATGGCGGTTGTAACAGGCGACGAACCCCGCACTGTCCCGCACTTCGCTCAACTCCTTGGCGAGGGCGGCGAGATCCACACGCTCGGGCTTGGGCTGAGGGGCGGGCTCGGGGGCGTTACGCCGGGGCGGTTCCCGGTCGTCGTCCCGCCTCCATGCGCCTTCCCCGTCGTCATCGTCGTCGGCCACCACACCGACCAGCGCCGAAAGGGAATAGCGCCGGGCGTAGGTGATGGCGCTTCCCATTGATTGGATGGCGTTCTTGGAGCCCGTGTTGTCGTAGGGCATCCTGCATTCCGATGCCAGCCATTGCCCCGACTCGTGCATCAGCATCGTCCTGACGTGCGCGACCCCTTCCGAGGGGAGGACAATCTGCGCGATGGAGAGGCCGTGCTTCGGAAGCACCTTGCGGACGGCGTCGATCATCGCCGTCAGGTCAGCGTATTTGCGCTTGAGCTTTCCCTCCTTCCCGACGGCGGCGGTGGAGTTCTTTTCTGCGGGTTCAAGCTCGCCCTGCGCGGCGGCAAGGGCCTTTGCCAGTTCGTTGATCTGTTCGCTATGGGTATCGCACATATACTTACTCCCCGCCTTCTTCCGTTTCCGTATGCTTGCGCTGGTTCCGCGCAAAGGCGGCATTGCCCGCCGCGATCATGCGTTCCTCATCCGTCCAAGGGCCGCATTCGTCGCCGTAGGCGTCGTCCGTCCAGTTCATCGCATTGCCTCCGTGAACGGGGCCATTCGTTCAAAGAGTTCCTGATCCTGCCGCTCAAAATAGCCCACGAGCAGAAAGCAGAGGAACAGGAGGAGCACCGCCAGCCACGGCCTTTTCCAGATGTCGATCTTCATGCCGCCGCCCTCCGTGCCATGATTTTAAGGTAGTTGGCCTTTGCCAGAAACGACCGTGCGGCGTTCTCGCACGCCGTGACCAGCGTTTCGGCGGTGTAGTATTCCGCGCAGGACGAGCAGATCCAGAAGTCGCGGTACCTCCTGAGCTTCACGGCCTTGTCGTACTTGAGCTTGCAGTGCGGGCAGAAGATGGTGGTATTCATGCCGCGTTCCTCCTCTTTTCCAGCTTGTCCCGATACAGCGCGTACCTGTCGTGAAGTTCGGCGCTTACCCATCCCTCGCAGTCGGTGATCTTCTTCGGGTCTATGGCAACCTCGGCGTCGGCCAGCATGATGCCGAACCGTTCCTTGATGGACTTCACCAGATCGCTGTCGATGTTGCACAGCTGGTCACTCTCGAAGTAGCGGGCGCAGGTGGCGCATACGCGGGGCTCATCTTCCGGTTCATATTCGTAGGGGTTACGCATGGCTGTATCCTCTTGGTTAAAGTTCGTTCCGGAGTCCCAGAACCAATGAAAAAGCCCGGCGTAGTTCCTGGCTTCGATGATTCAAGGCAAGCACCCGACGGGGCCAATCCCCGCCGGGGCGCGCTCCCATGCGGCACATTCAAACGCATGAAAGGCGCAACGCCCGTTGTCGCTGCGCCTTTCATGCGGGGCGGTGAATTGTCGAAAGGTCAACTGACCGCCCGGAAAGAAAATTTTCATTCATCACGTTTCACGGCCCGATCCCTATGTCGTAACCGTGGGCCCTGTTGGTCGGCTCGGCCCCCGTCGCTTCGGTGCGCTTTGCGCTTCGGCCTTCTTTTCAGCCGTTTTTCCGTCCCGCCGTCCCTTCGCGGCCTGTCTTCACGTCACCCCATTCCCTGCCGTCGCTTGCTTTCCCGCTCCCGTGGGCTTGCCGTGCTCGGTACTTGTTGGGGCTTCCTCCGCCCGGGGTTTGTGGCTACTTTCCGGCTGGTGTGCCAGGCATGTTCGCCTTCCCCGTTCGTCGTGAAGAGACTATATACAAATGTAGAACATTGTGTCAATAAAAATTTACAAAAGCATAAGTATGAGATAAAACAATATCCGCCGACACCACGAAGGCTCGGCGGTCACGCCCGGCAGGGCACAAAAAAGCCCCTCACGAGGAGAGGCGGGGAGACATCATGAACAATATCACCATTAAATCACGGTCCAATTCAAGTATTCGCAAGTTTAGGATAGACTCTGACCCAGAAGCTGAAATCAGATTAAACAATTCATACGGATGTATTGAAGCATTTTTGAATCTTCATGTGGAGCAGGAGGTTTTCAATACTATCTATGAAAAGCTGGATGGGCTTATCATTCAGCTTTTACAACTCAGGCATGATTGTGGTGTCGATGTGGCATTTGGGGAACGTGCGAAACCAAGTATATGTCACTATGGCCCCCCGTCTCAACAAAGAATACCAATTGAATCTGTAGAAGCTGTTCCAGACCCGTGGTTACATGGAATGTTTTTTCATGAGAATGGGGATGTTCTTCTCATTGCCACATATGGGACACCCAGTTTGTCCATCAGAATGGCCGACAAATCCGCCCTTTTTGTTGTGGATGAAGATTTCGACAAGGCCGCCATTCTTGATCGTTTCGAGGAAATGAAGCGGATTACGAACTGGGAATATGTGAGTGTGTATAGATTGGTCCGCATCCTGGACACGTCCCTTGACTCTTTACACCGTTTCCCGTCGTCTCCGCTTCTTTCTCCAAGGCTTGCAGGACAAAGCTACTCAGTTAATGAGGTGATTCGATAGGTCAACAAGTTTCCGCAACCATTTGAACAGGGTTCAACTCTTTCTATCGGGCCCTGTTGCTCTGGATTATGTCCATAAACTAGCGGAAAAATAGAAAAATGACCATTACACCCCGGACGAGTACATGGTGGGCTGATGTTTTGATCAGTATCCCATACCGTTGAAAAGCTCTCTTTGCCTTCTTCATGGTATTCAAGCCGTATTTTCATGAATTATCCCCTCCTCAAATCAATAAAAGGAGTAAGTAAAATGGAAAAAAAGGAAAACCCCTTTGTTGGAGTTGTATGCTCTGGATATACAAAAGAAGCTTACGTTTTTGCAGAAGAACTCTTTGAAATATGTAAGGGGAAGAAGGTGAAAGTTATTTTGGATGCTTTCAGTCTTATTCAAAGAGAAATAAAGGAAAACAGTACATTTTAAATAAAGCGGGGATTTTCATTTGCAGCTCACGTCACTCCACGCCCATACAACCCGCCCGACGATGGACTTGTTCCAGTCCCCCTCGAAGTCTTCCATAAGGCTGTAGACCTCTGGAGGATTCTCGGCGGCGTTATCCGAATAGTAGGTGATGCGATAATCCTTTTTCTTCGGCTGGTTTTCCGCTGCCACGCGCTTGATCTTTCCGCTGCCGTCGGCGGGATCGAGGACAAGCATGATCCTCCCCTTGAAGTTCATCACGTCCTTGTCCTGCCTGTCCACCAGCACAATGTCCTGCGGCTTGAGCGTGGGAACCATCGAAGTCGAGTGCTTCCCCAGCATGACGGCAATCAGATCGCGCTTGTGTTGGATGGCCCTCTGGTGGCGCCAGACGAGGAACCACGAGATGAGTTCATTTTGCGGAATAATGCCGGGACCAGCCCCGACCTCTTCAACCAGCGGAACGGCGAGATAGTCTTCATCCGGGGGTGGGGGAAGGTCTTCTCCGGCAGGGGCTATACGCGCGTCAACGAAACATACTTCCCTTGATACGTCCGCCTCATCTGGGCTGACAATGTACGCTCCAATTTTTTCGAGCAAAGGAGCCATTTTACTGAAGCTAGGTATCCTAGTCCCCTTTAGCCATGTGTGGAGAGTCGGAACGCTGACGTCAAGCGCTCTTGCAGCTGAAGCCACGTTACCATCGTGGTTTTTTTCAATGTAGCCCTGAATCGTAGACAGGGCTGAATCGAGTAGAGATTTCATAGTGTTATCTCAAACATGTTTTTTATACATTTGTCAAATCTACATAAGCATAAATATCTTGCAAAACTGTTTACTATTGTATAAAAGAAGCAAATGAACAATCTGAGAAAAGCATTTGAAAGGCGCGGCCTAACGTGTGCCTCAGCCGCACGGCTTGGCGCACCGTATCAAACTATTTATAAACAATATAACGGGGATAGAAATATTGGAGTACGATCTGTACTGCTCTATGAACGACTTCTCGGTATCCCTCGTTCTGAACTCAGGCCCGATCTGTGGCCTCCAGCCGCCCCCAGCACTCCCAACGAACCCGAAGAGGTGAGCCATGCTGAATAACTTTTTCCTCGCCGTTGCCGTGGGGCTCGTCATGCTTGTCGTTTTCATGCCCAGAGACTAGCCCCTCCGCGCACCGCCGGGCCACGGCTTCTGGCGTCGGGTATTCAGCCTCACGGTAGCTCTTCCAAAGCGGCACAGGTTCGCCGGGGATCAGGATGCGGACGCGCCAGACGGGGCCGCGCAGGGTGATGAGCAGGTGAACCCTCATAGCATTTCACAGGAAAAGAAAATGAAAGACCGCTTTTTGACCAAAGGATTCAGCTCCGAGCAGATAGAAAAACTCCGCAAGTTCGACTGGAATAAATGGAAGGTGCTTAAAATCATGTGGTTTGTCGGATGGAGGTTGGCTATCCCGTTGTACCTGTTCGGTTCTCTCGCAGCTTGGGATCTTCTCCCCTGGAATTGGACGACGTGGCTGCGGTTCACAATCATCGCCGTATGGCTCGCCCTGACCGTTATGGGGACAATTTGTTTCTCCCTCGTCCTAGGAATGGCACAGCAAGAAGCAAAGAGGCTTTGCCCGCAGTCGGATGAATAACCTTTCCCTATGCCGCCAGAATAGGCGGTGGGCAGTACAGAATGAATGGTGAAGTCATGAACATTCCCACATTGGAACACGTCATTGAAGCCGTGCAGACGGCGGTGAAGAAGTATCCTGGCGGCGTCCGGGCGATGGCGGCGGAAATGGATATGGCACCATCGAGTCTCGGCAATGTCCTTAACCCTTACTCGGATCGTACTGTGGTCAAGCTTGGTCTGGAGCAGGCTGCGTTCATCATGCGAAGGACGGGTGACGTATCCGCCCTCCAGCTTCTTGCGGCGGATCTCGGATTTTCGCTTCTTCCGATGTGTGCGGAACCTGACAAGGGCGTGGAAGGCGAACAGCTCGATGATGTAGAGCGTCTTGCAGACCTGCAAAGGGCCATACGTAGGAATGCGCCGCAGAAGGTGCGGGCAAAGCTGCTGGGGGCCCTGATCATCGACCTGATGGAAACGGAGACGGCTGTGCAGCATGAAGGGAGGAAAGGATAATGCCGATCCTGATTTGCCAACAGTGCGGTCGGATGTTTGATGTGGCTCCCAGCCGCGAGCATTCGGCAAAGTACTGCTCGAAGAAGTGCCAGCTTGCCGCCACCCAGAAAAAGGATGCCAAATGCGAGTGCTGCGGGAAGGAGTTTACTCCCCTCAACCGCAACAACCCACGTTTTTGCTCCCGCATCTGCGTCAACGCAGCGCAAAGAGGCTTGAGCCGGGAAGCGTATCTCGCAAAAAAAAGCGCGGACAATGCAGACCCCCGCGAGGGCAAGCACCTGTGCGCGGGGGTTGCGGGAAAGACCTGCGGGCGGTGGATCGCAGATTACCGATGCCCGGCGTGCTGGGAGAAGCTGCGTAAAAGTTCCGACGCTGAGGGGCTTCCCTCATACGAATTCCACGGAAGAAGATCCGGGGGTATGGAATGGGACTGGTAGGGCCGGGCCCCTGCCTTCACGGGCGGTTTCACCGCGACGGGCGGCGCGTCCTGTGCTTTGCTGACTGGTCGAAAGAGTACAGGGTGCCGCCGTGGTTCACGAGAAACGGCTACGTCAAAGACGTGAACTTCTGCCGCCTGTACTGTGAGAAGAGGCAGGACATGATGAAGGTAGAGCTTGAGGCAAAAGAAAAGGCCCTCTGCGGGAACAGGGGCCAAACGAAGGGGAATATGATGCGGATACATCAAAGGACTAAATGGAGTATCTCGTTAATATGCCGTTCCGTCAAGGGAAAGGTGTGATATGGAACGCGGTTTTTTCAAAATCTATCGCAAGATTGAGGACTCGAAGTCGTGGAGCCGGGGCGTGCTGTATCGCGGCCTTATGATCTCACTTCTCGAAAAAGCGAACTGGAAGCGCGGTTTTTTCCATGGGCAGGAAATCCTTCCCGGTCAGCTGGCGTTCAGCGGGGAGTGTCTTGCTGACGAGCTGGATATACCCAGAACATCGGTTGTTCGCATGTTGCGGAATCTTGAGCTTGACGGCTTCCTGACGCGCTCAAACATGAACAACCGATATACACTTATAACGATAACAAATTGGCACAGTTATCAAGGTGTAGAAAACGACTGTGGTCAACCGATGGTCAACCAACGGTCAACCGATGGTCGACCAGTGGACACTATCAAAGAAGGTAAGAAAGAAAGAATAAATACAGAGCGTGTGTTTAACGCGTGCGCGCGCGTTGAACGCCCGACGGAAAAACCAGAGCCGGAAGCCGTGCCTTCCCGTCAGCCTTCGGTGGCGTTTGACGAGTTCTTCGAGGCGTTCCCGGAACAGCACCGGGGAAGCAGGAACGAAGCCGCGGGCGAATGGGTGGCCCTTGAGTCCAACCGTGCCCTTCCCGGGTTGCCGCGCATCCTCGACGCTCTGGGCCAGTGGGAGGACTCCGAGGCATGGAAGCGGCAGGGCGGCAGATACATCCCCACGGCGGCGAATTTCCTCAAGCGGGAATACTGGCTGCGAAAACCTCCCGAACCCGCTGAACAGGACGGCAACGGCAATCAGGCGCGGCCCCGGGCGGCTACCGTAGCACAGCAGCGGGTGCAGGATAACGACGACATGGCGAAAATGCTTTTACAGGCAAGGAGGGCTCAACATGCACAACCCGGACTTTACGCTTCAACTGCTGGTCAATCTGGCGCTGCACTACCCGCAGGCAGGTAGGACGCCCGCTCAGTTGCAGATTCTGGCCGAGGATTGGGCCGAAGACCTCGCGGAGTTCTCGCCCGACGTTGTTGAAAAGTCCGTCAAGCAGTACCGCCGCGAGTCTCCCTACTTCCCCACTGTAGCCGACATCTGGGCGCGTTGCGACGAATTGCGGCGGGGAGAAGCGGCGCGGGCTGATGCGTTGGCCCTGCCCGGCAGGACGTTGACCCGTGAGGAGCAGCGGATGCTCAACGGCGAGTGGTGCGCGAAGATTCTAGCCCTGTGGGACAAGATGGACGCCCGGAAGCAGGGAAGGCCCGACACGCCGCTGGACGAGCAGCTTGCCAATTTGCGGGCGTTGGGGGTGGAGCAATGACGGCCTACCGCTTTGTCCTGAACTGCACGCCCACGGCACAGGCCCGAGTCCGGCACGCCGTCCGTTGCGGGCACAGCGTGGCTTACAAGTCTGCCGGGCAGAAGAGCGCGGAAGCCGTGCTTGACGATCTGCTTTCGGAGCTCGCCCCGGAAAAGCCTTTAGACGGGCCGCTCGCGCTCGAATTCATCGCGGGGATGCCGATACCTGTATCGACCTCGAAAAAGGATCGTGAGGCCATGTTGCGCGGAGAAATCGCCCATACGAAGAAGCCGGACCTCGACAACATGGCGAAGCAGCTCAAGGATGCCATGTCCCGCGCCGGGTTCTGGGGCGACGACAGGCAGGTGGTGTCTCTGCGTTGCTCGAAATGCTACGCCGCCGTCCCGCATTGGGAGGTGGCGGTGTACACACAGGAGGAAGCGCAATGAATGAACGGAAATTGCTGCTCGGCTGGAAGGCCATCACAGCCTATACCGGCATTAGCCGCCTGCTCATGATCCGCTACGCCTACCCCGTCCACGATTGCGATAGGGCAACCCATCACGGGTACGGCGTCTGTGCTTACACCGACGAGCTTGACGCGCACAGGGAGGCTATCAGTGCATAACATCGACATCACGATACTTGGTGAAAAGGCTCTTGCGGCACTCATGCAGCGGCTGTCGGAAGCACGCGGGAAGCACCCTGTTTTCGCGGAGGGCAAATACCACGCGCTCGGCGTTATCGGGGAGGAGTACCGTGAGCTTGTACACGCCGTTGAGCACGAAACCCCGGAGCGTATCTGCGACGAAGCCCTCGATGTAGCTGTGACCGCACTGCGGCTATGGCTTGGGGAACACAAGGTTGGTGCTCATGAGTGACGTGTGGGTGAGCCAGTTCGAACTGTCAGAGGCCATCGGTGACGTGGGGGCGGTCATCCTCTGCGCACAGTGCGGTGGACGTTCATACTTTATCCCCCGGAAGCCCACAGGTTTTCTTCTGGAGTTGCTTGGTCGGCAGCGTATGGCGGCCCTCTGTACAGAATTTGGGGGGATGCAGATCGTCGTGCCCAACCTGCGCCGTGGTGAACCGTTCAAAGGACGTATCCTGTCCCGTCTGGAAGCAGGGGAGAAGCCGGACGCCATCGCCGAAGCCCTTGGCGTGACCACCAGGTACGTCCGTCGGCTCAAAAAGCAGCTTTGCGGGAACCCGGAACCACAGCAGCAATATCGGCTGTTGTAGAACCTTGTTCACGGTGTCCTCCCCCTATTCTCTTGTGCGAGAGTGGACGCAGGAGGATATTTTTTATGGCTGTTCTTCCCTTGCGCCACTTTTCCCCGGTCGAGTTCCGCTGCAAATGCGGGTGCGGCACGGGCATGGAGAAGATGGACGCCGACCTGCTCCAGATGCTCGATGAGGCCCGCGATCTGGCGGGCATCCCGTTTCCTCTTTCTTCCGCGTACCGTTGCCCGAAGCACAACAAGGCGGTCGGCGGCGTGCCCACGTCCGCTCACACCCGGGGCTATGCCGTGGATATCCGCTGTGTGGATTCCCATTCCCGTTTCGTCATCCTTCAGGCGTTGCTTGAAGTCGGGTTCCGGCGCATCGAGCTGGCCCCGACATGGATTCATGTGGACAACGACCCGGACAAGCCGCGTGACGTGGCGTTCTACCAGCATGGAGGCAAATACTGATGGAAGCGACCGTGATTGATTTCATCCTTTCGACCTTGATGAGCCTTTCCGCGCAGTATCCCGATGCGGCGTGGCTCGTCACCGCCCTCGGCGTGTTCATGACCGTGTGCGGCCTGTGCGCCGTAGCCACCGTCTGGATGCCCGTGCCCAAGGAAACGGCGGGGGTGTATGCCGTCTTCTACCGCTGGGCACACGCCCTTGCCGCGCACTTCGGGCAGAACAAGGGCGCCGTGGCTGACGGCAAGTCCGAAACCGTGAAGGCCGAAGTCAAGGCCGTGACGGGAAAGTGATGTGCGGGCCGTCCTTGAGTTCCTTTCATCGCTCGCCGGGTTCCTCAAGCTGTGGCTGCGCCAACGGTACGGCGAACGCCGCGAGGCTGATCGCGCTGCTGTGCGTGATGACGCTGGCGGCGAGTGGGTGCGCTCGATGGGCGGAACCGACCGCCGCGACAAGCCCGGCTCCCCTGACGCCGGGGGCCGTCGTGACGGGTGAATGGTCCTACACCTACCGGGGCGAGACGTTCACCGAGCCCGGCGAGTGGGTGCACCTGCCCGCAGGCGAGGCTGGAAACCTGCTCCTGTGGATTAAAGGTGTCGAGGCTGGAAGCTGATGGAGCATACACTGGACCACGAATCCCGGCTTTCCCGCATTGAGGCATTGCTCGAAGCGCTCAACCAGCGGCTTGACGACGCGATACTCACGCAACTCCGCGACCATGGGAAACGCATTCGGGATCTTGAGGATCATATCTCGATTATGGCCGAGACGTGCGCACGGGAACGCGGGGAGCGGCAGGGCAGCAGGACAACGGCCATCGCCATCATAACCGCCCTCTCGGGAGTTGGCGGTTGCATCGGTGCCATTGTGGGCCGGATGTTTTGAGAAGGCCCTGTGCATGAATGGACACCTACGCGCTCCAGCGTCAGCTTCTTCAGGCGGAACTTCTTTCAACGGAAAAGCTTGTAGGTATGGTGCTCGCCCTACACATGGACAAGCGGACCGGAAAAATCCGCGTGCGGCAGGAAACCGTCGCGCAGGAGTGCGGCGTGTCTGCGCGAACAGTGCGCAGGGCCGTTGCTGCGCTCGTATCCTCCGGGGTGTTCGTCTCCGTGGCAACCGGACGCTCCTCGGTTTTGGTTGCTGGTTCTGGAAAGAGTACTGGAAGAGTGGACCGGTCACGGGTGTCCGCAATTGAAGCGGAAAAGGGCCCCTTGGGAGTATGATTTGGCGCACAGTACGAGGCCCGAGGAAGAGGAGAAACGAGGGCATGAAAGGTTTTTGAGAGAACAGGAAGAACGCAGGCCAAACGGGGGGTGCGACGATGGCTGCACGATTTGATTGGGAATCCATCCGGGCCGAATACGAAGTGGGGGCGAGCCAGTCCGATCTGTCCAAGCGTTACGGTGTGAGCCGGACAGCCATCCAAAAGCGCATCCGGGCCGAAGGCTGGGTGCAGGATATTTCCGGCACCGTGAACCGCATGACGGAGGCCAAGGTTGCGGGCGTGGTTGCAGGCTGCAACCCTCAAAAAAAGGCCGAAGCCTTGGACCGCGCCGCCGAAGCCAAGGCCGCTGTCATCACCCGCCACCAGCGGGAGTGGGATCGGCATCAGGCTCTTATTGATGAGGCTTTGTCCGAGGGCAGCTTCGACAAGGCCAAGCTCGCCAAGATCACCGCCGAGACGATCAAGATCCGGCAGGAGGGAGAGCGCAAGGCGTGGGGCATCGTGGACAAGACCGCCTTGGATCACACTTCATCCGACGGTTCCCTATCTCAGCGTCCGGTGGATCTCTCACACCTCTCCCCGGACGAGCTGCTTCGCCTGACGAAGGAAGCCTTCAAAACGCCGGATCATGAGTAGCCCCGCCATCCTTTCCGATATCCGGAAGGCACTGGCCCGTAGCTGTCTCGCGGCCTTCGTGCGCTACACCATGCCCGGCTACCGCATGGGATGGGTGCATGAGGAAATCTGTTCCGAGCTAGACGCCTTCCTTGCCGATGTCGTAGCCGGGCGTTCCCCGCGCCTCATGCTGACCATGCCGCCCCGCCACGGGAAAAGCGAGCTCGCCTCCCGCCGCTTCCCGGCTTACGCCTTGGGCCGCTATCCCGATCTATCCGTCATTTCAACGAGCTACGCCGCCGACCTGTCCTCGCGCATGAACCGCGACGTTCAGCGCGTCATCGACAGTCCGGAATACCGGGAACTCTTTCCCGGCACGGCGCTGTACGGCAAGAACATCCGCACCGTGGGGAACGGTTCCTACCTCCGCAACTCGGATATATTCGAGGTAGTGGGGCACGCTGGATGCTACCGTTCCGCTGGCGTGGGCGGCGGCATCACGGGCATGGGCGGGCATATCGTCATTGTCGACGACCCGTTCAAGGACCGGGCGTCCGCCGATTCCCCGACCATCCGCCAGAACGTCTGGGACTGGTACACGTCCACGCTATACACGCGCCTCGCGCCCGGTGGAGGGGTGCTCATCATCAACACTCGCTGGCACATGGCTGACCTCTCAGGGCGGCTGCTTGAGGCCGCCGCACGGGGGGAGGGCGACCACTGGCGTGTGGTGGACTTCCCCGCCATCGCAACGGAAGACGAGCTGCACCGTAGGGCAGGTGAAGCCTTACACCCTGAACGCTACCCGTTGGAGCAGCTTCTTGCCATTAAGAAAGCCCTCGGCACACGCGACTGGGAAGCCCTGTACCAGCAGCGGCCTACGCCAGACGGCGGCGCCATCTTCAAATCCGAGTGGCTGCGGTTCTGGCTCCCCAAAGATCTGCCAGAGCAGTTCGACCAGCTCCTTATCTCGTGGGATATGACGTTCAAGGACGGCGACGATACCGACTTTGTCGTGGGGCAGGTGTGGGGCCGCAAGGGGGCCGCCCGCTACCTACTGGATCAGGTACGACGGCGTATGGGCTTTACGGATACGGTGGCCGCGTTCCGGGCGCTCGCCGCTAAATGGCCCGGCGCAGCCCGTAAGCTGGTGGAGGATAAGGCCAACGGCCCGGCGGTCATCGACGCGCTGAAACATGCCGTGCCCGGTATCATCCCCGTGGAGCCGGACGGCAGCAAGACGGCTCGCGCCCATGCTGTGACTACGTTCTTCGAGGCCGGGAACATCCTGCTCCCGCATCCTGAGCATTGCCCATGGGCACGGGAGTACGTCGCGGAACTGACGCAGTTCCCCGGTGCGCCCCACGACGACCAGGTGGACGCCACAACGCAGGCCCTGCGTGATTTCGATACCAAGCGGCCCATGTGCATCGACACCCGGATACTGCGCCAGCCGCGCATGGAGTTGAGGCGCATCGGGGGAATTTGAGGCTGCGTGGGACCCACGCGTGGCCCCTGCGTGGGCCACGCACCATATAGCTCGCTGTAATGGTTGATTGTTTTTTTGGGGGTCGTGGGTCCCCCGTGGGTCTTTACTTTTTCTCGTTTTTGTGGTGTGGTCTTTCTACGGAGCTTCAGAAACTCCTCTAGGACGGTCGCCATTCCGTTTGTCAATGGCTTTTTTCGTGCCAGTAATGTGGTATTCTATTGCCATATTCGATATTGGCCGGGAGTAGGGTAGCAGTAATGCCCCTGCCGTTCCTAGACGGTTCTGAGCTCCCGGCCTTTTCTATTCTCCTCTTGACATCTCACCACACTTATGGTTCGGTAACTGCACTACACCTATTGGCAGTGTCCGCGCCGCTGGCTCCAAAAATTACGCGCGTATCTGCCCGGCTCTTTTGCTGGGTTTCTTTTTGGGCTATAATGCCCATCTATCCACGCATATCTTGCCGGGTTGATAGCCTCTAATACAATACCCTTCGGGGGAATAAAGGCAGCCGTCCAATAGCGGTAGTTGAGACCCGGCTTTTCTCATATCCAAAGCCCAACACTATTCTATTGGAGGCTCATCATGAGTCAGCTTTCTCCCGTCACCTTCCACGGCGACACCATCTTTTGCCTTACCCACGAAAATCAGCCCTACACGCCCGCAAAGCCTATCGTGGAAAACTTGGGGCTTGGATGGGCATCCCAAAGCCAAAAGCTCAATTCCAACAAGGCCCGATGGGGTGTTACGATCATCGTAATACCCTCTGAATCTGGCGAGCAGCAGATGCTTTGCCTTCCTGTCCGTAAGCTCCCTGCCTACCTTGCCAGTATCAACCCCAAGAAGGTACGTCCCGAACTCCGGGCCAAGATCGAACTTTATCAGGCCGAGAGTGACGACGCTCTTTGGAACTACTGGATGAATGGAAGGGCGGAACGCGCCACGGCTGCCCCTTCCCCCATCTCTAAGCGTACCGACCCCGAGCGCAAGGCGCTTACCGCCATCATCAACACATGGGTGGGCATGGCCCCGATTCACTACGCCTCGGCCC
>OGOT01000831.1_pt1 | contig 24293 bp, 49 predicted proteins | sample 1552791 | NCBI WGS metagenome assembly OGOT01 (sample SAMEA2580160, study PRJEB22360) | human gut metagenome | biome: human gut; feature: human-associated habitat; material: faeces | place: Denmark | collected 2008/2010
TTACTGAAATAGCAGCCGACGCCATCGTGTAACGGCAATATAAGATCACATGCCCTTCTTCAAAAGACAGCCGCTCGATGAAAGTTCCGGCGTTAAATGATTTGCCCGAACCTCGGCCTCCCGTAATAAGGATGATGAAGTGATCGGTATCTTCATATAATGGCAGATATATATCCTGCGGTTGTATCATTTCTTTTGCAATCGAGCTTTGATCCATTCTCTTACTGGGATAGAGCCCTTGAATTCAATAGGCCCTTCGTCCTTCCCCGTCAGAGGTTGCGACGCTTTACCGAACAGACGATCGAATAGAGAATCGAGGGTCGTGGTACGTCCAGCATTGGCATCCTTAACGACAGCCCGAACTACACCAACAATCCAAATTGGTGTATTCTTGCTGTCGGCGAGTTTTTTGAGGTTATCGAGGGGCTGCTCTAATAGGAATTGGATCAGTTTGAAATAGTCCTCTTTGCTCAATTCTGCTTTGGCCTCCGTGCCGAGCAGTTTTTTTATATGGTTGTACAGCGAAGGTTTCCGGCCCCTATTTTGGGGCTGGTTAGTACTTGAAAACTTGTTCCCATATTTACCAATATCCTTATTCATTGAACTTGTTTACAACTTGTTTTATCGCTTTAAGCCCATTTTATATAATCTTTTTGCAATACGATTACTACTTGCTGCTAATATGGAGTCATCTAAAATCTGTTTGGAATAATGCTTGCCGCTTAAAATGCCAGAAATAAGTTCTGCATGGAACTCGTCGCTATTGGTAGATGCGTATTTCGACACGCCTTTCTTGATGATTGCGGCATCTAATCTTCCGGTTTGTTGGGCCTTTCGATAACCTTGTGGCGTTCTTATTAATTCTGATACCAAACGCTGATGTATTCCATGTGACAATTCATGAAGTACGGTATTCGGTTGAGATGACCATCCATCTTTTACGCTTGCATATTTGTTGGCTTTATAAACGCTTACTGCTTTTTTGTCGGTGTTGATAGTAATAGTTTCTCCAAAATCATTGCTTCTATAATTGGCAACAGTGGCCCCACTCTTTCCAGACTTTATTTGAGCCTCAATAATTTTAGGGAGAGATGCGGGAGATATCCCTAATTTGGATGCTATGAGCATTGCGGCCGTTTCTGCCTCGGCTCGCATATCTGGATTGCTAATACCGACAGCCCATCTGTTTGCAGCAGCATTAGCACCTCCACGTAATCCTCCCGATGTTTTAGCCATATCATTTTATAGTTATGTTGTATCTTTTCTTTAGTAATCTGCGGGCAGCTTGGACTGATTGATTATCCGGATGTCCTTTTGCCGCACTCAACAATGCTTCCATTGTTGTTGAGCGGGGACGTTTTATTTTGCCTGCTTTCACCAAATTTTCATATTCGGCTATGGCGTTGTTTCTTCTTTTGTGATATTCATTGCGGGCTACGTCGGCTTCTCGTTCAAATTTTTTACGACCACGAGCTGTTAACCGGATGTTCCGCCACTTATCATCCGTAAAACCACTGATTGGAGACTGAAGTCCTCGCTTCCCCAGATACTCATCAAGAGATATTTCTTTGGGGTGTTTATTTCCTCGTATCGAACCGCTTGTTTTAGCCATTGTGTTTTGTTGTCATTAATTGTTCGACATACACAAGGCTGTGTGTTGCACAATACTCTTGGACGATCTTTCCGCCTCCGTAAATGATAAGGTTCGGGGTATCTTTACCTGAAATCTCTTTCGCTATCTGATGCTCGGCTTTCAGGTATTCGAGTCGATCGGCATATCCTCGCGTGAAAAAAGCATTGTATCCATCGGGAATGCCCATGCGGTTGTATTCATAGAATTTCCGAGAGACATTCAAGTCGGCATATATAGAGATCCCGCATTCCTGAAAGTAGCGGGAAATCCACCGTTTCTTGTAGATTTGTTGTAGTCCCCACGCTATGGGGGTCGTGTCGAATAATGACAAATTCGGTTCTACGGCTGCTACGCATCCGCTATTCAATACCTTTGTCGGGTCTTTCCATATCGCCTCGAAGCGATAATCGTCTACATAGAAATGATAGGTGGATACACCTTTCTTTTGCCGTGATTCGGCGCCGTAAGGAGCGAATGGCAGTTGCAATTTACCGGCTTGCATGTCGAGGAGTAAATTCGGAATCTCGAAAAGATTGTTACTCTCGTAGATGCAGTCGGTGAGCATTAATTGATAGAATATGCTTCTATCTTCCTTATTTTCTGGATTGTCGTTGCCTGATTTATTATCTGAGGCCTCCCCAGATGCTACCGTTCCAACCTCTTCGTCAAATGCAGGCATGTCTAAACCGATCTCCTCGAAGTTTATATCCTCCCATTTATCGTCTTGCAAGACTTCGAAATCCCATTCCCCATTGTTGATGTTATCACGCAAAATGATGTCATTTTCTTCTTGCTCGTCGAGGTTATCATAGATAATAACCGGAACCGATTTGAGCCCTATTTTTTTTGCGGCTTTAAGCCGTTGATTGCCGCATATGACGATTTCTGCTCCGGTTCGTGTGGATATGGCAATAGGGCGATGCTTCCAAAATCCGTGAGAACGGATTGAAAACATTAGACGTTCCATATCTTCCTCGGATATACGCCGGGGGTTACCTGGAAGCAATAGGAGTTCAGAAACCTTTCTGGTTATTATTTCGCTTGCATCCGCCATGTCCTTTCGTCGGAATCCGTGCCCTGCGTCATTGCAGGCTTACAAAGGCAAAGGTGCAACGCTTCGGCACATTATGCAATCTTTGCCGAAAAATTATTGCAAACGACATTTCTTTTCTGCTGTCGTAACCCCGTCGGCCGTATTACCGACGGGGACATCTGTTTTCAACGCAGAGTATTGAAAGTACAGGGGCTCTATATTAGGTTCAGTCGCTTGAAGCATCGCCACTCTTGGCGCTCGGTGTCGTAATACACTTGTACGGTGTCGTTCTTCTTGCGGGTATCGCCGCCATCGATGGGCGGTACTATGTCAGAGCGCAGCGTGCCCCACGCTTCACGCAGGGTGCCGTCCACCTTGCGAAAGTAGAACCGCACTACCTCAGTGTGCATCTTTCGCACAAGGCAGAAGTTGCGCCACGCGAGTTTGAGGCACTCGCCGAATGCCTGGCGGGTCGTGCGATAGAATCGCCATGCCATGCACATGATGTTTGATAGATCGGTCGTTTTCATCGTGGTTAAGGTTAAAAGTTGGCTTTGAGTTTTAACAGTCGTAATACTTCGCGTAATTCGCTGTCGGTGTATTTCTCGGCGATATCTCGTGATACGCCGTTTGTGTTCATCGCGATTTTGATCGCAGCCTCTCGGTTGACCTTGTAGGATTTTCTTGTCTTCATAGCTTTTTCAATTTTTTCAAATGCAACATAATACAGCCTACTGCCAACGAGTACCATTGCGATATTCTGTTTATCGAACTGTCCTCAATATTCACCAGTATTGCGTCCGAATCTCACCCGGTCGCCAATTTTTATGTCTTTCATATCTTTCATTTTTACCACCGGCGGCAGGTTGCCGCCACGCTTCGGGCCTAAGGTCTGTTTATAGCCGCCCGAACGGCTGGCCAACATTTAAGAGATCATTTTCTCAAATCTTTTGAATGCATTATTAGACAAAATATATAATTGATACTTGCCACATTGTTCTTTGACTTTGACCTCTACATTTATCTTTCGCCCAATCATAAAAAATATGTCGTCACAATCTTTGATTTTGATCGGTTTAATTTTGTTTTTTACAGGTAAAGATGTATAAAGCCTAATGCTTTCTAACACTTCGCAAAAACGATAAAAACTTGCATGTAATTCAAAATCGTCATCAGTTGTTACTTTAAGAAAATTTATCTTCAACATTTCGTAATCATTTGATTTCATAGCTCTGTTTTTTATTTGTTAGTTCAACATTTTCTTCAACCAGTCAGCAGCTTCTTTGTCTTCTTCGCCGTCCTCGTCATAAACCGCTTCAACGGCTACCGTTTCGTCCTCGATCGACCAGCTCGGCGCCGTCCAGTAGTCGCCCTTATCCTCGACGATCTCGGCGTCATATGCGATAACGGCCGTAATACCGTTACTCTCGATCTCGAAGGTCTCGGCTTCGCCGTTGAGCTTCGTAATGTACGCTGCCGCCTGCTTGGCGAGGTTTTGCATCGTGGTATAGGTTGCCGTTGTCATAGTTATTATAGTTATTGGTTTTATTTTCTGATGCAAATATAAAGCTATAAATTTAATTATGCAAATAAAAATTAAAGTTTTTGCTATTATTTTTGTGGAAAAATAAAGTTATAGCTACATTTGTACCAACACCAAACATTTAAAGCTATGGATATAAAGAGATCAATAAAAGCTAACGGCTTAACTGTTAAAGAAGTGGCCGAAAGAATGGGAATTACACCCGTAGGACTTAGCCAACATATTAATGGGAATCCGAGTGTAGAAGTACTTGAACGTATCGCCGCTGCTATTGGCTGTAACGTGGGGGATTTTTTCGCCCCTCAGCCTACCAATATGATCACTTGTCCGTATTGCGGGAAAATTATTAAAGTAGAGAAAGGGGAATAATCAATGGCTACAATTAAAAAAATAAATGTCAACGACGTAGAAATATCGGTTTCTCAGCAAACTGGCAGGGAGGACTATATTAGCTTAACCGATATGGCTCATTATAAAGATACAGAACGAACAAACTATATTATTCAAAACTGGATGCGTTTGCGAGGGACGATTGAATTTTTGGGGCTTTGGGAGCAAATAAATAATATCAATTTTAAAGGCATCGAATTCGAGGCATTTAGAAATAATGCAGGGGCTAATTCATTCACGCTCACCCCAAAACAGTGGATAGAAAAGACAGGAGCCATAGGGATCATATCAACACCCGGGCGTTACGGAGGAACATATGCACACAAAGATATTGCATTCGAGTTTGGCACTTGGTTGAGCCCTGCATTTAAGCTCTATCTTATTAAAGAATACCAGCGTCTCAAAGAGATAGAATCACATCCGTCTCTTGGAGAATGGAACGTGAAGCGAATTTTAAGTAAAGTAAACTATACTATTCACACTGACGCAGTCCGAGATTTTGTAATACCAACATTGAATGAAAGTGAGAAGCTATACGCCTATTCGACAGAAGCTGATATGTTGAATTTGGCTCTCTGGGGATGTACTGCAAAACAATGGCGTGAAGTAAATCCTAAATATGCGGAACAAGGTCTGAATATCCGAGATATGGCAAGCATAAATGAACTTGTTGTCCTTGCAAATCTCGAGTCGATAAATTCTGAACTTAACAAACGGAAAATTGATAAAGCGGCACGATATACACAATTGCGTAGTATAGCCCAAGAACAATTAAAGCGCTTGAATTTGAAAGAAGCAGAAAAGAGGTTTCGTGCCATAGAGATGCAAGATAAAAAGCTATTGGAATAAAAGATGTCGCAGGACACATCAGGGATTAAATCCCGATTCAGTTATTAAGAAATACTTAACAACTGCCGCAAACGTAAGGCCGCAATCGAAGCCGATCGGGAGGATATGGAACAGTTAAAGGAACTGGAATCCGAAATCAAACACCGAAAATAAGACCTGCCTGCATTGCGGGAAATTGATAACCATAAAGGTGGAATAACCATAACGACACGACGATATGGAACTGCAACCCATCCAAAGCAAGATTTACGAAATCCGCGGTCAGCGGGTAATGTTGGATCGTGATTTAGCGGGACTTTACCAAGTAACGACAAGTGCATTAAATCAGGCAGTAAAAAGGAACAGCAAACGGTTCCCGCCCGATTTTATGTTCCAGCTTACAAATCAGGAGTTCGCAAACTTGAAATCACAAATTGTGACATCAAGTTGGGGCGGTATTCGCAAAATGCCGTATGCTTTTACCGAGCAAGGGGTAGCAATGCTTTCCGGCTTGCTCAATAGCGACATTGCGATAAATGCGAATATCGCTATTATGCGGGCATTTGTGGCGATGCGCAACTACATCATGACCACGACGACAGTAACGGCAGAACTGGCCGAAATTCGGGCAAAACTGGCATTGTTGGAACGGGCCGACGCCGACAATGCCGAGGCTATCAGCGACCTATCGGAGGATATGCGTAAGGAGTTCGATAACATCTATAACGCCATTGCGGCCTTGTCGGTCAAATTGCCGCAGGCCCACAAGACCGGACAGCCGATAGGGTTTAAACGATCAGACACGGAGAAATGACTCATACAAAGGAAGTACGACGAACGGCGGAGCCTGCGAGGTTTCCGCCGTTCGTTTGTTTGTTGTGCCGAAAGTTCCTATGTTTGCAAAAACATTACAGATTATGGGTATATCAAATTTAATATGCCGTTTTTGTGCATATATAGAGCGAAGAAAGCGTTTGCGGCTTGTTTATGTCATCCTTAAAAACCATAATGCTGATCCGGGGCTGATAGAGAGCTATTTGCAAGCCATAGATAAAGCAATTATTAAAGATTAAGGCAGTATTACGGGGATAGTAAATGAAACTTTGTTGAAAGTTTTTTCATTTGTCGTATCCATGGATTTAACCCCAATTCCGGCAGAACCGAAAAATCCCCCTATTTCACTTCTGCCTGCCACAGTTTCATTATCAGTCAATGCAATTTCAAAATTGACAAGGGATGTGGATACATACGATCCATGCGGATTGGAATATTGATTTAATACGGTTTCTGTACTTTTAAGCGGAATATTTCTGGGGTTTATCTCTCCGCCCAATTCCCGGTACTTATCCTTTGCACCATTGACACCCTCTGCTATCTGCGTGAGGGTGTCTGTTATAAATTCATTTAGTTTCATATTTTTTATTGCTAAATCTGTCCCTTTCCGCAGTACGGGTCATGATGCAACGGCTGGAAGCGTTTTTACCTTTTTATTCGGGTAGTTCCATTATTAACTTTCTTAAATTCTTTACCCTATTTAGTGATATTCCGTCTAATGCTTTTATGAAATTTTGCTTTTGCTCGGATGTGATTTTATACGAAGGATGAGTGTGCTTTTTATCTTCTTCAATTGCTTCAATGATATTATCTATTATCGTTGATGTAATACTGGGATCATACCCTTTGAGTGCATAAGGAATTGCAGAAAAATTGTCTTCAATCCATTCTTCCATTATATTCCGACGTTTTTTATCAAGCGATCCTAATATAATAGATTGCGCCCTAAATGAATTGTTTAAGCGCTCTGCGTTTTTTGATACTCTTTTATTTAATTCAATTGCATTATATATCTGCCACCCTATAAGTAAAGATACAAGAAGTGAAAATATTGCAATAATTATTCCCATGTAGTCAAATTCCAAATCCATTCGAGGATATGATTTACATATAGCCATAGCGAATGCTATTCCCGATAAGACAACACTAACAACGATACATACCCTCCACCCGCATTGGAGTTTGGTTGAACGTCCTGTCCCTGCATCAGTTTTCTCAGCAAAGATACCTAATGAATACCTGCTCATACCTCCTTTACTTCTCTATAAATTTAGCCACAATCTTTATCAACTCTCCATTCTGCCGCATCACTTCGGAATTTTGCTTGATGATGTCGGAGTTCTGTTTTATGATTTCGGAATTTTGTCCGAGAATGGTTTTATGTTCGTTTTCCCTGCTTTCAAAAAGGGCATAAAATTTTTCGAGAATATTTGCATCTATTCCCGAATTTGGAGATGTTGAGGTCAACATTTCGCCCTCGCCAGTCAATATCCACCGAGTTGAAAATTGAGGATATTTGATAGCTATTTTCTTCAATATATCAGCTCCGAGACGATCGCCAAATCCTGCGAAAGCTCCGGTCGTCAGTCCGCAAGCCCTTTCAAATTCTCTTCCTGATATACCTAAATATTTGGTAATAAGCAGTAAGCGATCTTTTAGTGTTTTCATTGATAAAAATTTATATCAAAATATTTGCAAATGATAAAAATAATTATCATATTTGCACTGTAATTCAATCATTGTATGGCAAATTTAATCACAAATAGCGAAAAATCAAGAGGTCGCAGTGTTAAACTCTCTATTCTACCCTTTGAAGGGTATCTGCAAAGCATCAGCGATCCACTTGAAAGACGGGTGCTTATTGACGAGTGTAAGCATGCTATCGGCACTACGAGCGACACAACTATATACTTCTATCGTATCGGTCGTCGCCGCCCTGACATTCTTAAACGTCGCGAGATAGCCAAAATCATTCGTCGTCACTCGGGCGACAGCAGCTATACCGCCGACAACCTCTTCCCAGTGGAGTTTTACGAATAGATATAGTCATGATAGTATTATGCATCATATTGGTGTTGATCGCCATTTTATCGCTCATTATCTGCGTGCTTGCATTGCGTGCCATATATCGTCAATACGAGCAAAAAAGCAATCCTCTCCTTATCGCACAAGGGGTATTGCTCGTACTGCTCAATATGATTAACTGTGCTTGCGTAGTAGCGAGCCTAAATAAGGTATTTCAATAAAAACACTCGATATAGCTTATGCAAACGCTTCGCAGCATAGAGTTTTTCAACGATCCCGAGGGAGGGGTAATGGTACGCGATACCGAAGGCGTCCATACTTACCAGCCCGAAGACAAGATGCTGACAGGGGCATTGTTTACCCGCATCGAGACCGAATATCCGAAAGCATTCAAGGCTCTCGCCGAGATTTACCGCAAGAGCCGTGCGAACGTGAACTACTACCGGTTCCTGATCTGCCACCGTTTTATTCGCTGCAACTTCGGGCGGCTGGATAACCGGCAGGACATTGACGGGATGGGGCGCTTCACCTTCGAGGATGTGAGTTGTCCGATCAAAGGCGAATGCAAGTATGCCGGCATTATATGCAGCCCCGAGTTCGATACCCGATTGACCGAGCGGCAGAAGGAAGTGATGAAACTCTATATGGAGGGGATGGGCGATGACGAGATCGCGGATATGCTTTACATATCGCCCGAGACGGTGCGCACAACGAAGCGCGACGCCTTCCGTAAGGCCGAGGTACATTCGTTGGCTGAGTTCGCAATCCAATACAAGGATAAGTTATGAAAACTCCGTGGCGATGGTGGCGGGAATACTAAGGGAAGAAGGTGAGTGCCAAAATGAGAAACGGATTCGATCGGACTACCGAATCATTTCATTGCCTTGCTGATGCTATGAAAGAAGCTGCAAAAGAATATAAATCATTAAACCTAAATACAACAATGGGAAATTTACTTAGCTGTGACGGCCGGAGGTTCCGGTGTAAGATTGATGGTACTCTTGCCACAGGGATAATTCGAGTGGTAGATGGATGTGTGTATTTATGCCAAAATGAAAAAAATGGGTCTCACAGCATCGACAAAAAAGGATATAAATATGCATGGTGTGTTTACTCTGGAACCGAAGCAGATTTTGCTAATCCCAGTATCAGGGTCACCGACTTCCGGCTTATTCCTATAACCGCCGCAGGGATCGAAGTCTACAAGGATTGGCAAGAAGGAGATAAACTCACGTGTGACTGTAATGACTATGAAATCATCTTCCGTAGTGGAGAGGCCGTTATCCTCAAAGACGATGACGGACGCGCTGCTGGACCGTTCACCTGCGACGAGCTATACGAGGATGGTTACCGCCTCATTGTCGATCCTGCTCCCGAAGAGGAGATCGTCGAGGTGACGATGGACGAGATCGCCGGAAAGATGGGTGTGCCGGTCGAGCGGCTGCGCGTGAAGAAAGATAAGTAAATATGTAGAACTGCTCAAAGCCGAAAAGTTGAAAACGGTAGAATTGACAGGGAAGTACGGAAAGACAACGACATCCGGAGTCAAGATTTAGTAAAGGTTCGCGTGCCTTTAATGCGTGGTATTATCCATAAGCACTTTGTTCCTCGCTGTCCTCCGTGAATCTCACAGCAGGATGACGGTCGGGAAAGACCGGGCAAATGGTGTAGTGACGGAATGGTAGACGACACAAAAAGGTGGGCTGATAGTGGTCGGGCAATGCAAGTTGCGGAGGACGCTCCTCGGAAAGCAGCCGTGCAGGTTCGAATCCTGCCTACACCACAACGATAGCCACCCTATGAGGTGAGGGGTTCGATCGCTGGCAATATAACCCCAGCCGGCAAGGCAGAAAGTGATCCGGCAGTCGGAGCCGCACCATTCCGACCGACGCCTGCAACGTATCTGCACTATGTGCCGCCATTGAGAAGATGCGGCCGCGAGTAAGCAAATAGCCGAAATGCGCGAAAGACCGGCATAGGCTCCGAAGCTGCGATGACATGAGCGGCGAGGACCACCGGGACAAATAAGCGCATTATTATGCCCGGACGGCTTTGATCGGCTTTCCGGGCTCAATTGCGGGCTTATGCACACGTTCTTTCAGGGTTAGAAGTTTTGTTATTCCGCGTAAAGCCCGCTTTTTGCCCTGCGGCATCGACCGTGCCTTTGATGGCGACAGGGCGCAAACCTTAAAACCTTATACATATGGATAAATCAAAACCAAATGAACCGCAGCGTCACATTCGGGATTACCTTATGCAAGGCGGTACGCTGACGGTTCAACAGGCATTCCGGCGGTTCCATACGACGGAATTACGGAAGGTCGTCACCCGTTTGCGTCGTAAGGGCGATACGATTGTCTCCCGTTGGACGGATGGCCAATCGATAGATGGACGTCGATCGCGTTATAAAGTATATTACATGATTCGAACAGACAACATCTCATAGCTATGAAAGAAAAAACTTTTTTCGGATTCGACGTTACGCCGCGCGGGGTGTATCGTAAGGAGATTTCGCGCCTTCGAGACGAAGTGGGGTATCAACAGAAACGGGCCGACATGCTCTATTCCCGCAATCTGGATATGAACGACAAGTTGAAGCGGGCGATGGAGACTATCCATAGACTCGAAGCGAAGCTGGCGTCGCATGATCGAGAGCGAGATAAGCAAGGGCGATTTAAGAAATCGCAGAAAGGTATCTAAATCTATCGCAAGGTAATTCGCCATATTATTAGATTAATCACCCTGTCGTCCGCTGTGAAGCTCGCGGCGGGGGGCCGCACGAGTCGAGGCTCTGCGCAGGATGCGTGGGAGAGTGGTAGGTTCGGGCGGCTTTTATGGATGCATAGCTCAGCAGGTCAGAGCAGCCGGCTCATAACCGGACGATCGGAGGTTCGAATCCTTCTGCATCCACGGGGAGTTTTGAAGATGTCTCCCTGTTTAAGAACACGAAATCCGAATCCGCTGTTATGGTAATGGCGGTGCCGGCGCCGGCCCCTGCGAAGGTGGGGTATTTTTGGATAACGACAAAAACAAAAGATATGGAGCAAGAGAATTTTAAATCCATTGATGCGGTGAGCCGTATATTCGAGATGTCGCAACTTTGGCTGCATCAGTTGCGAATATGCGGTTTCGTCAGCACTCGATTATCCCGTAATGGGAAAGGTAAACCCGTTGCATTGTATAATGTGGACGATGTTCATGAATGGATCGAAGGGCATCGAGAAACGTATCAGACACGCAAGGCGATGGGGCGGTACGACATCGTTACGAAGACAACGGTAAGTGCTGTTGAATAGACGATATTGTCATAGACGTGTAGCGTAATGGTAGCGCATCAGACTTTGATTCTGAATGTGGCGGTTCGAATCCGCCCGCGTCCACAAAAATAAGTGTTTGCACAATAACAGCACATTTTTTGTGTTATCATAATAAAAGTGTATATTTGCAAGGGAGATATTATTATGAAAAATCTTTTTGTCATATTTTTAGACAGCGTTTTGTATTTCTTTTCATTGGCAGAGAATCCGATAGAGAAATGCCGCAAACAGCGTCAAGAAAGGACAGACACAGAAAACATGGCGCAGGATTGGTACAATGTAGGAAACGACATAAGACGAGCGTATGAGAAATACAAATCCTGTTAAAGAAGTCGTTCAAGTTCAGCAACATTATTCGGGACCACTTCCCCAGCCTGAATCTTTGGCCCAATATGATCAAATTGTTCCTGGAGCCGCAGAGCGTATTATAAAAATGGCAGAGAAAGAAATGGAGCATAGACATCGCGTGGAAGATTCAATGACAAGGAGTGCCATTCGCAGTACCTTTTTAGGAATAATCTTCGCTTTCATGTCTGTGTTGATTCTATCGGGATCGGTAGTCTACGCTTTGTATAGAGGATTCGATACCGTAGCCGGATACATCGCTGTCGGGTCCATCGCTGCTGTGGCTGGTGTATTCATTTTCTTCAAGGCAAAGAAAAGTCGGTAGTCTATTTTAATTTCTTTTTTCTAAGGCATCCAAGCGATGCCTTTTTTCATTTCTTTTTTTTGCAGTTTCAAAATGAATCGCTATATTTGTAATGCCAAACCACCCAATTGAGGGTAATTTCAGAAATACACAACCGCACCTTTTAGGGCGTGTTCTCGGTTCACTTCTGCACCCGCAGTTGTGGTGGTTTGGCGACTAACTGGAGGGCACGTCCTTCTTTTTTACATATTAATTAACTTGTGTTAACCAAATGCCAAACCACAACACAAGCGCTCAATCCGTGAAGAATAGTAACGGTAACGCACCAGCTTTCGACAAACTCACGAAAGCCGAACTCATCGAACTTCTTTCTGGGGACATCAAGGCTCCCATTACACCCGCAGAGCTATACCGCTGTGCCGTGTCCATTGTTGCCAAGTGGTGCAACGAGGTTATTGCCGACCGTTATGCGTCGATGTTCGACGTCACGAACGGCCTCGAATCACTGGAAAAACTTTACAAAAACCGATAGTCATGGATTCATTCGAATTGAAGCCCGCGCCTCTCTGGAAGAGAGTAGCCGGTTATTTCTGGTGCATGTGGTATAAACGAGTCCATACTCAGCGTCGCAAACGCGATCTGTTCCTCTATCGAGAGCGCAAACGTCTCTCCGAACCGCAAGTGTTATGGCCGAGCTTGTGATCCTTGTTCTTTTCTCGTGTGCGATCCTGGCCGCCTACGGGTTTGCGGCCGCGCACCGTGATAGCTTCGATAAACTCTTCGACAAACTATTCAATGAGCACTAAGATGAACCAGACCTATTCAATCCCGCTATCGAAGACCGATATATACGACATCTATCCTTCGAAATTGGGGCGGTCGCACGATTATACGACATTGATAACCCTTACAGTTGCAAAATCTATCTTCAATGATCTGCGCGAGCAGGTCGGTCAGACAAGCAGGGGCGACTACGACGGCGAGAGAGTCGAGACCGATTTCGACCTCTATCATGTGGAAGCGGTTCGCCACTACGAGGTGTGTAAAGATGTCGATGGATCCGGCGCTCCTCTGCTGGACATTCGCCGAGACGATATAGAAATCGTAAACGTGATGGATTTCGACTACGGAGATATGTCGTTTCCGGCGATTGTCGACAAACTCAACTACTACGGAAAACATAACAATCTATAAAATGAAAACGAGAATCGAAATCTACGAGATCGCCCGCCCTGCGAACATTGTAGCATCGGGTTGTTGGAGCCGCAAGTTGCGGACGCAGGAGATACGCAAAGAGATCGCGTACATGATGCGCCATCTCGATGCGAAGAAGTTCACGCATCGAATAGTCGAGGAGGAGTAGGCTATGGAAACACGAACTATCACCCCCGAACAGAAGGCGGCATTGGATCGACGTCTTCCCGATGAAGCCGTCTCGCAGCATCCGACGAAGACGTTCCTGTCGTCTATCAAGTCGATTTATGTAACGGAACGGCTCAACGAAGTTTTCGGCGTAGGCTCATGGCGTGTGGAGACGGAGATCGTCGAACGTTCCGAGCGCATGGTCGTCGTCAAGCTACGTTTTTCGATCCCTGAATACGGCATCTATTACGAGTGTTTTGGCGGCAACGATAACGCCGATCTGGGCGACGCCTGCAAGGGAGCGACCACGGATGCGCTGACGAAGGTTTGTTCCTGGTTGGGAATCGGAGCCGAGGTATTCAAGGGCAGACAGACCGGCGCGGGGGCGCCACCTCAGAGCTCCGTGCAACGCCAGCCGGCTGCTCCCGATCCGACGTTCGACGCTGCCGCCCCCGGGCAAGCAGCACCGAAGAAACGGATCACGGCCGATATGCTGAACGATCCGGTCTTGCGCGATCAGTTCATGCGCTGGGCGTACAAAGGTAGTAGGACGGTCAAAGACCCGACGAAATTCGATGTCATCGCCTTCCTTCGTCGCACTTACGATGCGGACGATACGACGGCGGTAGTCTTCGCCAAATTTTACGACGAATATCTAAACAGTAAACAGTAGAAAAGATGAACACGCAACCTGTATTGATCCGCGAGACGAGCAGCCCCACGGAGCTGGCGAAGCTCGCCGTCGACGCCGTTACCCGCGGAGACGTCGATCCGCTCGTCGCTTACGAGAATATATCCCGCATGGAGAAGGCGATCGAGCTGTTCAAGAAGTCCGAAGAGGTGCGCGACATTACGTTGCGCGAACTGGCTAAATACGGACACGGGAAAACATCCTCGGACTGTACGATCGAAGAGGTGGAGGCCGGCGTCAAGTACGACTACTCGGGCTGTAATTGCCAGGCTTTGAATGACCTGTACAAAATGCGCGATGCGGTCATGGCCGACATCAAGGAGAAGGAGAAGATATTGCGGGCATTGCCAGCCTCCGGCCTGACGGATCCCGCCACGGGCGAAATCTTCTATCCTCCTGCGCGAAGCAGTAAGACGACACTTAAAGTAACCTTCAAAAAACGATAGCAATGGCAGATTTTATCAATGTATCGCTCTGCGTGAGCGATATTCCCAGAGACAAAATTTTCGTCGCCGAAAACGGCAAGAAGTACATTTCGATATGCGTTTCGGAGCTTCGCCAGCCGGATCAGTACGAGAATACGCACAGCGTATTCATCCGTCAGAGCAAAGAGGAGCGCGAACGAAAAGACGCGCGCACGTATGTCGGCCGAGGCAAGTCGGTTATCTTCCGTCCTGCGGAACCTACGCCGGATCAAGTCTCCGATTTGCCCGTAGCGGATAATACGGATGATCTTCCCTTCTGACGATGGATATGCGGATTACCGATGCGGAGGCGCGGGAAGCGCTCCGCATCCTCCGCGTCCTGTCCCGCATCCGCGGGCATACGTTGCAGACCGCAAAGGAATGGGATGCGTTACGCCGCGGAAGGTTGTTATTGAAGAAAATAAACAAACGTCATGACAAGGATCGAACAGATACGCAGGGAGGCGCGAGACATCCAGAATCTTCTTGAATGCACGACTTTTTCCGACATCGATTCGATGGTGGGGCGGCTGGATCAACTGGGTGCATATTATGCTCGCAGCGGGGCGTTGCTGAGCGAGGTGGTCGGAATGCGCGATGCAGCTGTGGCCAAGCTGTTTCACGACGAGAAAGAGACTATTCTCAGCCTTTCCCCGTCGCTTGCGAACAAACTGATCGGCAGTGCGTCTTCCGAGCTGAATGCCCTTGAAAAGTGGCTGGATCGGATCAATGCGGCGTGCAAGCACCAATGCGACAACCTTCGCACGATGATAAGTTTCGAGAAAGAGAGGATGCGATTATGAGCTATATAGACCTGATACGCAAATTTTGGCAATTGGATGCAACGTGGCAATTTGGCTGCTGTGAATCGAGGCTTTACTTCTACCTTGTAGAACAAGCGAATCGGTTAGGCTGGCCGAATAGCTTCACGCATTCCGACAGAAGGCTGTCCGAGAATGTAGGGGCGTCACGCAATGCAATTTCGAGAGCAAAAAACCGATTGGAGCAAGCGGGTCTGTTACATATCATAACGGGAGGACGCGGGAAGGGGAACCGCACAGCTTTTTCATTCGTTGAAGAACCGAATCCCGAATCAGGCATCGTTTCAAATGGTTCAATTGGCTTAAATATGAGCCAAAACATGAGCCAAAACATGAGCCAAAACATGAGCCAAAAACGGAGCCAAAAACGGAGCCAAAAACGGAGCCAAAACGAAGGCGATACTTCTTGTATAGAAGATAGACTAGACAAGAATAATATTACCCCCTATAATCCCCCTAATGGGGAGACAGTCGTACTACCGCCCTTTTCGGAGAAGGCAGAGGTAACTGACTCCTCCAACACCCACCCCCAGTTCCGCGGCTCCCCCTCCCGCGAGTTCTTGGAGTTTCAACAATGGATTTCGGAAAATGCACCGCGAGTCGCGAAAATGAAAGAGCCTTTTTCCGAGGCGCAATTCTCGGCTTTAAAAGAGGCTTATGCTCTTGACTTCATCCGTGACCTATTGCGCGCGATGCATAACTACGAACCCTTGCTGAAACGCAATCGTTCGGCCTATCTGACATTTCTGAATTGGGCGCGTCGGCGTAATGAAACGTCGTTGTCCCGTTCGAACACTCGGCATCCGGCTACGACCTACCATGCAAAACCGACTCAACATTATGATGAATTCTGAATATGTCTTACGAAGAAATACTCAAACAACTACAAACTGAGGGTAATCCGGTTCCATGCGCACGCTTTCGGTTTCGGATACCCGATGCGCGGACGGAATTGAAAAACGCGCTGGTTACTGTGCTGTCGGCAATGGGAGAACGATTGGTATGGCTTCCCGAATACGACAAGGTTGCAGCGTGGTTGTCGGATAACAACGGTAAGGGACTTTTGCTGTTCGGTAATTGCGGACGCGGAAAATCCCTGATAACCCGCTACGCCATTCCCATGCTGTTGCGCAAGTTCGCTAATCGAATCGTTACGGTCGTGGACTGCGGAGCGCAGGACGTATGTATCGACGAGGTATTAAAACGCAAGTTCATCGCATTGGACGATATAGGTGTAGAGGTGGATCGCGTCGAATTCGGTACACGCCGGAATGTGGTAGTCGAAATCGTGAACAAGGTGCAGGATAACCCCGATCGGATGGTTATAACTTCCTCAAATCTGTCGGGTGAAGGCATCAAGGAACGCTATGGTGACCGGATATATGACCGTATTAAATACCTGTGCTATCGTGTTGCGTTCAATGGAAACAGTCTGCGCAAATGAGGCACGTTGAATCTCGTATACAACAGTCGTTCGTCCGCTGGTTCCGGATGCAATATCCGTCCTATGCACTATGTCTGACGAGTGTTCCGAACGGCGGACTCCGGAGTAAGACCGAAGCCGCAATCATGAAGGCCGAAGGCATGACGGCTGGTGCTGCGGATTTGCTTCTGCTCGTGCCGAGGGGCAAATACGGATCGCTCGGCTTGGAGTTCAAGACACAAGTAAAGGGCAGTCGTCAGAGTGCCGTACAGAGAAGATGGCAAGAGTCCTTTGAGGCTGCGGGGAACAAGTATGTTGTAGTTCGCACGCTCGAAGATGCTATTGCTGCCGCAAATCAATACATGAATCCGGATAAACAAATTTACCGCAATGGAATCAACGAAACAGATTAAAATCGAAATCCGCAACCGTTGGACTGGCTCGGTCGTATTTGAATACACGAAAGAGGGAAACACAATCACCGAAACGGTTTTGGACGCTATTAGGCGCGATGCCGACCTGTGCGATGCCGACCTGTGCGGTGCCAACCTGCGCGGTGCCGACATGTGCGGTGCCAACCTGCGCGGTGCCAACCTGCGCGGTGCCAAGGGATGTTATCTATCATGTCCGACTGAGGGTAGTTTCATCGGTTGGAAAAAAGCCTCTGGGCATATCGTAAAGTTACGGATTCCGGAAGATGCACGGCGCAGTTCGGCAACGGGACGCAAATGCCGTTGCGATAAAGCATACGTCATGGAGATTCAGAACATGGACGGCACCAAGGCAACTGAGGATACTGTTCGTTCCGACCATGACAAAAACTTCGTCTACACCGTCGGTGCCACAGTCGAAGTTCCGGATTTCGACGATAACAGGTGGAGCGAATGCGCACCGGGTATTCATTTCTTCATCGATCGCAGGGAAGCGGTGGAGTACCAATGACGCACGGCTCTCTATTCAGCGGCATCGGCGGCTTCGACCTGGCGGCGGCGTGGGCCGGCTGGACGAACGTCTTCAACTGCGAGATCGACCCGTTCTGCCGGCGCGTATTGAAGTATCATTTTCCCGAATCGGAACAATATGAAGACATACGAACAACAGACTTTACCGTTTGGCGCGACCGCGTCGACGTGCTCACCGGCGGTTTTCCGGGCCAGCCGGTCCGGCCCGCGGGCATGCGTCACCAGCCGTTCAGCCTCGCGGGCAAACGCAAGGGTACGGCCGACGACCGCTACCTCTGGCCCGCAATGCTCGGAGTTGTTCGGACTGTTCGACCGCGCTGGGTCGTGGGCGAGAACGTTCTCGGAATCGTTAATTGGTCGCAGGGAATGGTTTTCGAGCAGGTGTGCGCTGATTTGGAGGCGGCAGGATACGAGGTGCAAGCGTACCTTATACCAGCTGCGGGCGTCGGTGCTCCCCATCTGCGATACAGAACATGGTTTGTTGCCCACCGTGGTGACGCAAGGGCTGAAAGTTCATGGCAAGAGCGGTTCGGAGCCATTGTCGCCGGCGATGCTTCCGACACCGGTCGCGTCGGATTGCGGGAGCGGGCGTGTGAACAAGAGCCTGTCGAAGGGTGCGACTGCTCGGCCGACGCTCGCGCTTGCAGCGCGGATGGGGCTGTTGTCGACGCCAACGATAAGCGTTGGTCTGCTTCCAACACCTATGGCGGCGGATTGCGGGGTGAAATCAACGGGAACGGAGAGGCAGGACAGTCTCACCAAAAGAGCGAGGCAAATGACTGGCGAAACTTCCCTACTCAATCCCCTATATGTCGAGGAGATGATGGGCTACCCCTCCGGCTGGACTATGAAGCCGTTCGCCGAGTTATCCGATGCCGGAGCCCCTTCTCTGCCTGGCGCCGCGAGTCGATCAAAGCCTACGGCAACGCCATAGTTCCGCAGGTAGCGTTGCGGATTTTCGAAACGATAAATGAATACGAACTATGTTGAAATCAGGAATTGGCTCTCATCAAAGTGCGCGATCACTCAAAACCGAATGGTTGACACCTCCCGACATTATCGATGCTCTCGGATCATTTGATTTGGATCCTTGTGCTCCAGTAGTCCGTCCTTGGCCGACAGCAAAACATCACTACACCATTGTTGACGATGGATTGCACAAGGAATGGAAAGGACGAGTTTGGTGCAATCCTCCATATGATGAAGCTGCCAAATGGCTTGCGAGGATGGCTCAACATGGAAATGGGATAGCATTGATATTCGCACGAACTGAAACTAAAACATTCTTTTCGCAAGTGTGGAACAAGGCCGATGCGGTTTTGTTCATTGAAGGTCGCTTATACTTCTATCACGTGACCGGTGAACGCGCGGCACACAATTCCGGGGCTCCGTCAGTATTGGTTGCCTACGGGCGGGAGAATATACGACTCTTGAGAGAATCGAAGATAAAGGGAAAATTCATAAAATTATCATGCGAATAGGCCTCGTAGATGTCGACGGGCATCATTTTCCGAATCTCGCGTTGATGAAGTTGTCGGCGTGGCATAAGTCTCAGGGCGATAGGGTGGAGTTCGCCGACCCGATGTTCGGGCATTACGATCGGGTATACATGTCGAAGGTCTTCACCTTCACGCCCGACTGTCCGGATTATTACCCTTGCGAGGTCGTACGTGCCGGCACAGGCTATAAAGACTACACGACGACGCTGCCCGACGAGATCGAACATTGCTGTCCGGATTATTCGCTGTACGGAGTGGACGAAGCCTATGGCTTTCTGACGCGGGGATGCGTGAACCGCTGCCCGTGGTGCATCGTTCCGCATAAGGAGGGCTCGATCCGTCCGGCATCGCCGCTTCGTGAATTCATCGGCGACAAACGGCGCGCCGTGCTGCTCGACAACAATGTGCTGGCGTCGGACTTCGGGTTGGAACAGATCGAGGAGATCGTCCGTATGGGTATCTCCGTAGATTTCAATCAAGGTCTGGATGCACGTCGGGCTTGCGACGACGCCTTCATCCTCGACTTGTTGTCCCGCGTGAAATGGATGAATCAGATACGATTCGCCTGTGACCGGATGTCACAGCTGGAACCGGTAGCCGAGTGTGTGAAGGAATTGGGACGTCGAGGTGTTAAGCCTTATCGGATTTTTGTCTACTGCCTGATTCAAGATGTCGATGACGCATTGGAGCGAATCAATGCCTTGCGCAAATTGGGAGTACTCCCGTTCGCCCAGCCATACAGGGATTTCGATAATAACGTCGAGCCGACAAATGAGCAGAAACGGTTGGCCCGCTGGTGCAATCATCGGGCGATTTTCAAGAGTGTGGAATTCAAAAGTTATAGAGGATGACAAATCAAGTAACAAGCATCGAGCAGTCGAAGCGGCTGCTGGAACTGGGCGTTCCGGCCAAAAAGGCGGGTATGGTGTGGGTGCCTAATTGGACATTCGATGAACGGACAAGACAGTTCGTTCCGACCGGCGATTACAATGTATGCTTCCAACATGCCGCATATAAAATATTGGAGGAGGAATTGATTCCCGCCTTCACGGTTGCGGACTTGCTCGAAATGTTGCCTGCGGGCATCACGTATGGCCGCTTGTATATTACACGCAGTTCTTATTCGAAAGGGGAAGATTGGCAAGTTTTCTACAAACGGGTTGGCGTATCAAAAAGGAGCATCATATCTTTTGGAGATCGCACATTAATAGTTCCTGCGTGCAATATGATTGAGTGGGTAGTGTCGAACGGTTACAAGTTGAACGTATGAAGACAGACAAAAAGATTCTCGATGCATGCTGCGGAGCCCGTATGATGTGGTTCGACAAATGTTGTTCAGAAGCTCTGTTTATGGATATTCGCCGCGAGGAATTCATCACTTGTGATGGGCGTCATATCAAGGTGGATCCCGACATAGTCGGAGATTTTCGGGCTATGCCTTTCGACGATGAATCGTTCCGGCTGGTTGTATTGGATCCGCCGCACCTCAAAAAATTAGGCAGCACGTCATGGTTGGCTCAGAAATACGGAATGCTTCTTCCTTCTTGGGAAACGGATATACGTGCTGCTTTCGATGAATGTATGCGGGTCTTGAAGCCGGAAGGAATTCTGATATTCAAATGGAATGAGGCTCAGATAAAAGTTCGGCAAATATTGGACATCATCCCCTATAAACCGTTGTTCGGACACCCGACATCCAAACATGGGAAAACGATATGGATGTGCTTCATGAAAAATTAACCAAGTAATTACAAAAAAAATTGGAGACTATGAGAGAAATTAAATTTAGAGGCAGGTGCCTCGATAACAATACACAAACTGGCCCTGCTGATGGCTGGGTAACAGGGTTCTACTATCAAGGCCTTTGCGAAGGCGAGGTAAGGCATTTCATTGCATCGTGCCCCTGCGTATGGGAGGTCGATCCCGCTACCGTCGGCCAGTACACGGGACTGAAAGACAAGAACGGTGAAGAAATTTGCGAAGGGGACATCGTAGAATGGGGAAATATGATGGGAACTAAGATGTGTAGCGTGATTGCTTATAGGGAACGTGGATTTTGTTTTGTTGATGCGCATAATAAGCCGGAAGAAATTTGGTGTTATGTCTTTAAAAAGATTGGAAATATCCATGACAATCCTGAATTGTTGAAAGGAGGTGAGCAATGAAATATCAATTCAACGAGCAGGAACTTTTATCCTTGTTCTACGATAAGGAAAACGATATGCGGCCGAATATGGCCGCCCCGTACCTCAAAAACGGGTATGTATGCGCTACCGAAGCTCATATCCTGATCCGAATCAAAGCGGAAATGCTGAACGGGGAATACAATGAAATCGAGAGCTTAAACATCGACTTTCCGGCCGATAATTGCAATTTCATCATCGGCCTGCAAGACATCAAAACTACGATTGCAAGCATTCCCAAAATCGAGGAAGAGGAAGAGATCGGCAAGAATATAAAATGCGAGGAATGCAACGGAGAAGGTGAGGTCGAATGGGAATATCGAGATAGTGACGGGCATTATCACTATGCAGAGCACGAATGTCCCAAATGCTACGGTGATGGATATACATTGCGCGTTAAATACAAAAAGACGGGGCGGATGATCCCCGATGGGGATTGCCCGATCCGAATCAGACGTGTCGCCATCAAAGCCGAGTTCCTCGAAATACTGGGGAAAGCGATGGAAATCATCGGAGTAGATGAAGTCCGATGCGTTCATCAAGATACTGCGAAACCTTGCATCTTCCGGGTCGATGATAATATCGAGATTATCATTATGCCCCGTTTGGATGATGCCGTTTATTATATCGAGGGGAGGGACGCCGAATGGAACTGACGAAAAGCGAAGAGTGGATAATATCCTACCTGAAAGGTAAAGACTATGTGTCGCCGTCGGTAATCGGCAAGACACATTCCCAAGCCTTTGGGTTTAGTGAGACACACCACAGCAGTTGGGCTTCGCCTATCTGTTTGCGGCTGGTGAAAAAGGGGTTGTTGCTGCGCAATGATAAGGGGCACTATAAGTTGGCCGAGAATAACCTCTCGGAGTAATACTTAAAAATGTCGAGATTCACGCAAAATCAAGATAAAACGAGATAATCATGGAAGAGATTAACGAGAAACTGAAACGAGCGGCCACGCAATACAAGTGGCAGGTATGTGGCCGGGAACAGCACGAAATATCATTCAAAGCCGGTGCCGATTGGATGCGCAAGGAGATGACTCGGTGGTGTGATCCCAAAGAGGCACTTCCGGAGGAGGGTCAGCGTGTGCTGTTAAAAGGATACGACGGGAGATGTACCAATGTATTTCTGGGCTCTTTTTCGTGCGGTGTGTGGACTACTGACGACGACTTTGTATTCCACACAGATGCCGACTCCGTTATCGGGTTTGACGGGGTTGTGACTGGTTGGCGTCCGATTCACGAATAAAGCTATGGACATTCTAACCCCACATGACGGCCTCACCAACGAGAAGATTTGCAAGGCGCAGATCGAGGCCGTCGAACGAAAGCAGAACGAATACAAACTGATCGGGCAACTGGTTCAGGTGCCCGGTCATACCCTCTATAAATTCAATACGGTTACGCGGATAGCGTCGAGATCGGAAGTGGAGGTGTCGGCCGATTCGTGGCTGAATCCTGAGAACATGAAGGTCGAGAGCGACCGCCAATCGCGTGTCAAGGTCGAAAAGGACTGTTACTATGAGCAGGCATTGAACATGAAGAACTTCATCAAGCGTCTGCGCCGGCGGGGTATCGTCGGAATGGACGAGGAGGTGAAACTCGAAAGGTAGGGAAGCCATGAAACCCAGAGATGAAAAACGTTACACCCGTCCGGTCGGCGAGCGGTTCGTGTATGAAGGCGAGACCGTAGAGGTTGTAGGGTATGATCCGAATAAAGAGGGATGTGCATGTCGGGATTGTGCGCGTTTTGGCAATTGCTCTTACAACGAGATGACAGGCAGCTGTCGTTGGTACGAACGAGAGGATGGGACGGATGTAATATTCCGGAAAGTAGAACAGGTGAACTGTTTGATATAAAAAGAGGCGATCCCGAAAGATCACCCCTCACCCAAGAACAAAGGTAGTAATTAATTCGGGATTTGCAATGAAAGAGCAAAAAGAAAAACGTAGAGGAGGGGCGCGCGATGAATCAATCATCTACATAAACTTTACTCGCGCAAGTCTTACTAAATTGATTACTGATACTGAGAAACGGTTGGGAATATCTTATCCTTCAAATTCTCAGCCTACTTTAATCTCTTCTGTCCGAGTAAGTGCTTTGCCAGTCTTGTGGCGGGCAGTAAAGAGAAAAATTCGAGAACATATCGACGGATGGCAACAGGAGTTGCCGTTATTTTAATTCAAGTATGGATGATATTTTATTAAAAGCTCTTAAAGAAGGGAGAGGAATATATGTGGTTTCGGGTAAGGATTTGCTTCGTTTCCACACTCAGGTAATGCTTGATGCTAAGAATGAAACAGAGTCTTTATTTATAGATCGAATGCTCAATGCCAATGAAGCGGCTAAACTTCTTGCAACCACGCCGCGCACTTTACAAAGATGGGATAATGAAGGATACTTAAAGTCCATAAGAATTGGAGGCGTAAACAAGTGGCGTTATCGGGATATTATGCGGCTAATAAATGGAAAAGATGAATGCTCTAATACATAAAATGGTGCAAGTGTGGTGCAAATATACGAAATAAAAAAGACTAACAAGCTATATAATAGGTTGTTAGTCTTTTTTGATGTACCCCCTCAGGGGCTCGAACCCTGGACCCCAACATTAAGAGTGTCGTGCTCTACCAACT
>OGOT01000833.1_pt1 | contig 24219 bp, 18 predicted proteins | sample 1552791 | NCBI WGS metagenome assembly OGOT01 (sample SAMEA2580160, study PRJEB22360) | human gut metagenome | biome: human gut; feature: human-associated habitat; material: faeces | place: Denmark | collected 2008/2010
GTATGCGAGGTTGGAATTTCAGGTGGAAACAGGAGAAGAGAAACCCTTGCTCGACCAGGTTTATTTTAATTATCTTGTGATCAATTTGGTCGATAATGCTATTAAATATGGTGGAGATGAACCTTGGGTGAAAGTTGTTTTTTACCGGGAAAATTGGGATTGGGTACTGACGGTAACAGACCGGGGAATCGGGATGCCGGAAAGAGTGTTGAAACCGGGTTTGCCGTCAGGACGGAGTCTTCCGTCTTCGTACTTCTTGAAGCCGGGCTTCGGTGCTGGGATGCGGCTGATCTGAGGCAATGCATTTCTAAACTTAACGAGGTCGCCGCCTTCGTACTGATGAAGGATGAAGTCGAGGGCTTTTTCGGGATCGCCGTCGAAGAAGTGTTCGGGTTTATCAACAATGCAGCCGAGTTCCAGAGCAATACGCCAGTCTTCTTTAGCTTCGCCGAGCGGTTTGATCGGTTTGCGAACGGCAATGTTAGGACCGTACCAGCCGAAGGGAGCATGGCGTTCATAGTTCATCGCAGCAGGAAGAATGATATCCATGTTTCGGTGGCTGTCTTTGCGGTGGAAGTAGTCCGTTGCGAATGCAAAGTCTAATTTCGAGAGGGCGTCGTTATAGACATCAGGCTGCGGCCAAATGTTGACGTTAAAGCCCCATCCGCAGAAGACTTTGACTTTACCGTCACGAACCCATTCAGGCAGGTTGTTCGGGCTTGTCTGATCCTGTAGGTCATGCCAGAGCGGAAGTTCGTCTTTATCTAAGCGGCGAGCTTTTACTTCAGGAGAGTTCCACCACTTCTTATCGGCCATAGCGGGGTGCAGACCGAATGCAGCCATGGACAAGCCTTTGGGAGGCTGACCGAAAGGAACGCCGCCAGGGATGTCGATATAGCCCATTAAAATTGGCAGTAGGAGCAGACCGCGAGTGTTATTCACACCGTTGGAGTTGTGAGACAGAGACTGAGTCGTCAGAGTGAAGGAGCCCGGGCCCTGAGCCCAGAGGCGAGCCGCGGCGACAATCTTGTCGGCCGGAACGCCGGTGATTTCCTGGGTTTTTTCGGGTGTGAACTGGTCAACGTACTTGGCGTACTCTTCGAAACCATGTGTCCACTGATCAATGAAGGGCTTATTAATAAGGTTTTCTTTGATCAGAACGCGGGCGATACCGGCAGCCAAAGCGGCATCCGTACCAATGGCAGGAGCCAAATGGATATCGGCAATTTCTGCGGCTTTGGTTCTTCTTGTATCAACTGTGATGATCTTGCAGCCGCGTGCTTTTGCAGCCTTTATGGCTTCCCACCAACCCAGGGGCTGAGCCCAAACGTTGGTGGCCATGATCATGTAAACCTTAGTATCTTTCGTCGGAGTTGCGCCGTTGTTCGGCTGTCCGAAGTTGAGCTGTTCTGCCATCATGCAGCCGGAGCGGCAAGCGGCGGAGGATTCTGTGGCCCAAGTGGGAGAGTCGAAATAGCGAGCCAAACGGTAAATAGAAGGTCTCGGTTCTTTCGGGTCGCCGGCATAGAACATGACAGATTCGGGGCCGTATTTCTTCTTGGCGGCGAGCATGTTGGCTGCAATCGTCTTGTAAGCTTCATCCCAGGTAATACGAACCCATCCCGGATCGGCAGCCCCTTTGGGAGCCGTGCGTTTCATCGGGTAAAGCAGACGATTCGGGTTATATAAGCGCTGCAGAGTGCTCATGCCTTTAGAGCAGAGCCAGTGACGCGGATTTTCTTTCCAGTTTTGGATACTGATGATGTTATTGCCTTGTGCTTGGAACTGAATTCCGCAGGAAGGTACATGGTTGCAAGAATCGCAAATGGCAAAGCCCGTCCATTCCTGAGGCTGGGGATTTGAAGCCTGTGCAAGAACGGAAGTAGCCGGAGAGACGGCCGGAAGAGCGGAGATTGCCTTGAGAATTTGCCTTCTTGAGAGTTTTTGCATAATTGTTTCTCCTTGGTCAGCATTGGGGTGCTTCTGAGTGAAATTTTGGAGGCTTTTCGCGTGTTTGAATAGAGGAGTTTTCCTGTCATATTTGATTAAAATTGACAAAAATCCTCATCAAAATTGATAACGATATGGCCCAAGACAGACCTACCAGCGAGTTGCTCAGATTTCTTGCCGAGTTCTATGACTCCCGCAACCTTATTTCCACGGCAAACCGTTTAGGCAAAGGTTCAGCAACGTGCTTTCGCCTCTTAGCGCAGGCTCGTGAAATTTTTGAAGATCCTTTGTTTGTGAAGAGCGGGCGTGCAATGATGCCGACACCGAAGATGGATTCATTGATCGGCGAAATCCAATCCATTTTGATGCGCATAGACCGTCTTCCGAGTCCGAAGGTCTTTTCGCCAAAGAATTTAACGCAGGATTTCCGTATTGGTTGTATTGATAATGCGGCTCTGAGATTCATAGTTCCGTCGCTTGCTAATCTGTTTGATCAGGCTCCGAATATTCGTCTGTCTATCATTTCGCTCCATGAGCATTTTCAGTGGGCGCTGGAGAAGGGCAACATTGATATTGTCATCTACGCACCGCCCAATTTGAAGTTAAGAGAATTAGGAAAGAAATTCCGTTACGAGACGCTCTATAACACCGATCACTTATATGTGGTCAGGAATACTCATCCTTTGGCAGTCAAGCTGAGGGAAGGCAAGCAGCTTAAAAGGTCGGACTTAAAGAACTATCGTTTTATTGCGGTGAAGTACGGTTATTCGGAGGGAAAGATCACGACCGACTCCTCGGGGTTTGAAGAGGGGAGCAATATTGCCATTGATACCCCTTATCTCTTAACGGTTCCGCACATGCTCACGCAGTGCGATCTTATCGGACGTTTGCCGGAGTCCTCTGTGAGAGAACTTATCGGCAACCTGCCTCTGACCATTCTTCCGAAGAATCTAGTCGCAGATCCGGCGTGGACACCGGTATTTCTGTGGCATGACCGTACGCATTTTGATCCGGCGCATCAGTGGTTTCGCTCTGTTTTACTGCGCAGTCTCGAAGAGAAACGAGCTAAAAAACGCCGGAACAGAAAAAATAGCGAAGAGGATGAGGTCGGCCGCACCCAATAGAACGCTCGAAAAGAGTGAATCTATTGCCGAAAACCACAGGTAACTTTTGCTTCTCTGTTACAACCATAAAAGCTAACCTTCTGTAAAATCGAAACTTTTCACAAGAATAATTACTTTTGAGTCGCAAGGTGAATCAGTCATTACGTTTTGATAAGAAGGATCGAGATCTGCTCAGAAAAATTAATGAGGTCATCGATTCCGGCAATGTGTCTTCTGCTGAGCAGGAGACTTTTAGAACCGCTCTGCACCCGCACGGCATTCAAAACATGGTTAGCACCCATGAAGAACGGATGGCGATGGCTGAGGTTAACCTTTTGCAGCGTTTAAATGACGGGACAGGCGTAGAAGAAAGACTTTCGGCTCTGAAAACGCTTCATGATGAAGTGCTTTACAGCGCACAGACACCGTTCCGCTTTAACACTTCGCGCGTGCTTATTCAGCTCATGAAGGAGATTGTCCGCGCACGCGGCAATGAAGAAGAACAACTCCGTCTGATTCACGATTTCCAAAAAGTGGCGGCGGGTAACCCTCGTATCGTTCGAGCATTCCTTTCTAAATTCTTTCTGTTGGAGATGCCGGAAGAGTGGAATCAGAAAACGATGGACGACCATGTGCACGACGCCAATACCATGGGCCGAAAAAATCCGACCTATTTGGTGATGGACGCTCGTGTGAAAGGAATTCGCCGTCTGACGGTTGTCTATTACAACTTTGTTGATCCGAAAGTAGTCTACGAACTTTATGAAGCTGCTCATATCATGGGCATTTCGGTTCGGCTGGGTATTAAATTTAAAGCTTGTTTCCACGATCGTTATGTTGAATTCCTTTGGACGCCGAAGGGATTTACGGACACAAAGTCGGTTTTGGACTTTTTAAAAGAACCTGAAACCGGAGCCTTGATGCAGGAAGGCCGCTCAGTCGAAGACTGGGCCAAAGAAGAAGTCCTTCAGACCTTGGAAGTCTTTAATGCCAAGCACGCAGCAGAAATCGCGAAGGAATGGGGCATTGAGGTTCCCCTTCTGTCGGCAAAAGAATTTGAAGAGTACGTTGGCATGGGACAAACCACGCTGATTCGTCTTTCTGAATTTGTGCACTCCAAACTGCTTCCGCTTGTTGAGACAGAAGCTGATAAAGTTAAGCAGGAGCTCCTGAGCGCATCTCCTGAGGATCAAGGCGTTCTTCAGGAACGCCTGAATAAACTGGATGAATTGACTTCTGTTGTGCTTTACCAGCGTTGGCTCCGTCCGTCTCGAAATCCTGAAATTCCCTCGCTGTCTGAATCGGCGGATGATAACCGTCCGGATCTTCTTAAGGTTGACGTTCAGGGACTCCTGTCTCGTCTGATGCACATTCGTCCGTCGTCACGCATTACGCTTTTAACGGGCAAGCTGTCAGATGCGGATGTTTTAGAACTCCTTTGGCTCGGACAAGGTCGGATTTCGCATCTGGAAATCCTAAACATGAAAGAGCGTGAGCTCGGACGTGTAAAACACTTGAACGAGATCAATCAGCTGCAGCAGGCGATCAACCGACACAATGCGATTGAGCTCAAAAGAATTATCCAAGAAATGCACCAGCGTCTGGAGATTGCACAAAATCCCGAACGCAGCGCTCTCTTTAATGAGTTCCTCGAGAACATCCCGTGCATCTTGAGTTTCTATGCCAACCAGCCGCTCGGCAGCCGGTTTGGATCGGACTCCACGACCATCTTAGGTACACGATTCGGTATGGGCTTTGCCGTGCCCGATACGCTTCCGCGCAGCGCGCAAAAGATGATCGAGAAGGAAAGCGATGAGTCTTTCCAAATTCCTCTGCATGTTCCGGTTCAATGTATCGATGTTTATTCGGAGCCTGAGGAAGTTTCTCCATTTGTGAAATGGGTTCGCAAGAACTTGGGCTTCACAAAGTTCGGAATGAAACACTCAAGAGAATGGGTCGCGACCTACGCCAACGCAGAAGTCACAACGAATAACTGCAACGTGGTTTCTCTCGGCGGCATTACACGAGGCAATACTAACGGGCTTGTGGCTGACGAGAGTAAACAGAAAAAAGAAAAGACCGGTTTCTCTTATACCAATACGACGATCCTGAACATTATCAAGGTCACGATCGGTTTCCTGCCGGCGTTCCTCACTTTCATGCTCACTCAGAATTGGTGGGTGCTCGCTTGGTTCGGAGCTCTGATTTGGTTCAGCATTACCGGCATCCGCAATATTATTCAGGCGGTTATTGCTGGGGGCGGCTTCCAGAAGGGCGCGCGCATCGACTGGAAATCCTTGATTAATTGGTCTCGCGTCAGTGACTCATTGATGTACACCGGCATGTCGGTTGTGCTGCTCGAAGGCTTTACTCGTAATGTCCTTTTGGGGCATATTCTCGGGATCACAGTGGATAAGGCGCCTCTACTGGTGTTCTCGATCATTGCTTTGGCAAATGGTCTTTACATCTCTTCTCATAACATCTTCCGTGGATTTCCGAAGACCGCTGTTGTCGGAAACTTATTTCGAAGCATTTTGGCAATTCCGGTAGCCATGGTCTACAACGTGATCCTCGCGATGATTCTGCCGATCATTACCGGAATGCCTGCGGCCGCGATTTTGGTGCCGGCGGCAGCGATCGTGTCTAAGTTCGCTTCCGATACAGTGGCTGGAGTGATTGAGAGTGTGGCTGATCGCCGCAATAACTACCGCCTCCGCACATCTGACTTTCGTATGTCGGCCAAGGCGCTCTTCAGCTGCTTCGAGCGTATGGAACTGGCTTTTCCGAAGAACGATATCCTCTCCTTAATGTCTCGTCCAGCAGATTTCATTCGTGTGATTTCCGAGCGCTCTAAATCGATGGAAATCGAATGCATCGTGATTTCTCTCGATTTGATGTATATCTGGTACTACCAGCCTTGTGCACAACATGCCTTCCTGACGGAACTCAAGAGAATGTCTGCGGAAGAGCGTTTAGTTTTTGTTCGCTTCCAGAAATCTCTCACTGAGTACAAGGAAGTTTCAAGGTTGTTCTTAAGCGGAATGCTTGGTTCTAATTTCTCGAAGGCTTTGGCTTTCTACCTTGATAACTACAAAGCCTATCTCTCTGCGATTGAGGATATTTGTAGAAAGATTGAGGAGCGTTCTCCGGTCGAGTTTCAGGAGACCCACTTGAAAGCCAGTCCCCTCGTCCCAGCGGTAGTTTGGGTGAAGACTCAGGCCACAGCACTCGGAAGAAAATTCCGAGGAAAGAAAAAAGAATCTTTGGCGCAGGAAACGGTGGAGAAAACTACGACTGAAAACGTCTAACCGCAATTGAAGAAACGGTGGATCGGCGCATCTGTTTTTGAATGGATTCGCCGATTTTTCGTCTAAGAATTCTTACGTTTTTGTTGAAGACCTGAATCAATCGCATTAAGTCAGATTCAGTTTTCGACATAGATATTCAATAATATTTCATATCGATGTTGAATAATATTACATATGCATGTTGAGTATTATCCAATATGTAGCTTTGTCAACTAGAAAATAACGGTCAGATTTGCCAAATACTATGAGCAACAATACTTGGCGAAATAGGGAAGGCTTTCTCAGTCATACAAACAATAGATGCGTTTTCAGCAAGATCCGGAAGAAGATCCTCAGCTTTATTGAGCCATTTTGCATCATGAGTGTCGGGTGAAGTTTTAGACTTAATCTCCACGCAGCTGTACTTCCCATGGGCATGAATGATTAAGTCAATTTCCATTCCGGTGTTGTCACGGTAAAAATAAAAATTAGCTTCTTTCCCGTTGTGAGCCCAGCTTTTTTTTAATTTCGTTAACGATGAAGTTCTCAAAAATATTTCCGGCCAAGTAAGAGTTACTTAACTCTTTCCCATTTTGAAGATTAAGAAGATGGCAAACCAATCCAGTATCAGTGAAGTAGAGTTTGGGACTTTTCACTAATTGTTTTCCAACATTATGAGCATACGGACGCAGTAAATGAATAATGCCGGACGCTTCAGCAATTGATAGCCACCTTTTAACCGTGGGCTGTGATACTCCAACTTCCTTGGCTATCTCTTGAAGCCTGAGTTCTTGGCTAACTCGTCTGGCAATAGTGATTAGAAATTTTTCGAATTCATCAAACTTCTCTATGCCGGATAAGCTTCGGACGTCCCTTGAAAGGTACAAGTCTACTAATGATCTAAAAAACCAACTTCTCTCTGTTTCGGTCGCTTTCTTTAACTCCGGCCAAAATCCTTGGAAAACAGCATTCCAAGTATCAGCAGGATCAAGAATGGGGAGATTTGATGAAAGAGAAAAACTAGGAAGGTAAGGCTTTTGTTCCAGACCTTTCCCTGCAATTTCATAAATGGAAAAAGGCCACAATTCGAAATTCATTAGTCTGCCCGGCAAAGCATCCGATACCTGCGACATTAAAGATAGTTTTTGCGAACCGCTCAACCAATACAGGCCTTTTTCAGATCTTGAATCAACTGAAATTTTTAGAGCTTTAAAAATTTCCGGTACACGCTGAACTTGGTTAAAGAAACAAGGGGGAGGATTAAGCTGCAGGAATTGGAGCGGCGCGTTTTTAGCCGATTCCAGATTGTTAATATCGTCAAAACTTATGATGGTTCGCTTATCGGACGACAACTGTTTCAATAATGTACTTTTGCCAACCTGCCGCATTCCTGAAACCATAACGATCTTAAAGAATTTGGAGGCTTCTTCAATAACGGGCTAGATCGTGCGTGGTAGGTAATTCATAACAGGAGCTCCCTCATACTTATCAAAAGTATAAGTATTGGTGAAATTTTATTCAATGTCCGTATCAAATAATATTTAATATGAATGTTCAATAAAATTTGATATATATATCAAATAAAATGTGAACGACGTTTTCCTAATTCAAAAAAGCTTGCTAAACACCAAGGAGTCGAAAAATAGCCTCAAATCTACGGATCAGAATCCGGGCACCGACTGCCTTTTCAAAGAAGCCTAGGAAAAAATATCTAACGCTCAGTTTATTAACCACACAGGTCAGGATTTCTGCCTAGTGGGTATTTTGTTTTTGGCTAAAAACCGCTAGAGTGTCGATCATAATTATTCACCCGACCAAAAGGCCCAACATGATCGATAAGGCAACCAGAGAGAAGATTATTTCCTTAATTCATCGGGAGGTTGTGCCGGCGCTGGGATGCACTGAACCGATTGCAGTATCACTGGCAGTTGCCAAAGCAACCGAGCTCTTAGGTATGCAGCCTGAAGAAATCAACCTTGGCCTTAGCGGGAACATCATTAAGAACGCAATGGGAGTCGGCATACCGGGAACCGGGATGATCGGGCTTCCGATCGCAATCGCCCTTGGAAGTCTCATTGGAAAATCCGAATACGGTCTCGAGGTCCTCAAAGAAGTCTCCCCAGAAGCTGTCGAAAGAGGAAAAGCTTTTATCGAGTCGGTTCCAATCAATATCAAACACTTGCCGGACTCTCCTTCTAACCTTCATGTTGACGTTGAGGTCCGAGCGCAAGGTCATTCGGCTAGGGCGGTTATTTCGCGAGAGCACACGCTCTTTGTCCTCTTGGAAAAAGACGATGAGGTGATTTTTGCGGAAGAAGAAGGTTCCGGGAACGGTGATGCTCAAGACGCAGATGATGTACAACTGAATTTCAGAATGGTTTTTGATTTTGCGACGACGGCTCCGTTAGAAGAAATCCGATTTATGAAAGAAGCTCAGAGACTTAACGAAGAGGCCGCGGAGTTCGCATTAAAAGGTGACTACGGTCATTCCCTTGGAGCAATGATCCGGAACAACGGAATGAAGTACATGGGCGATTCAACCCTGGCCCATATGGTTGAATTTACTTCGGCCGCATGTGATGCTCGCATGGGCGGAGCAACCGTTCCTGTGATGTCTAATTCCGGCAGCGGCAACCAAGGAATTACCGCGACTTTGCCGGTAGTTGTTTTCGCTAAAGATATGAACGCGAGCGAAGAGCAGATGATTCGGGCCTTGACACTTAGTCATTTGACCAGTGTCTACATCAAGCAAAGTCTTGGGCGCTTATCGGCCCTTTGCGGCTGTGTTGTAGCTTCGACCGGAGCATCTACTGCTATCACTTGGCTAATGGGCGGCGGATATGAAGACGCGTGTGCCGCCGTCAAAAATATGGTAGCTAACTTGTCAGGGATGCTTTGTGACGGAGCCAAGCCCGCCTGTTCCATGAAAATCTCTTCAGGTGTTTCTACTGCTCTGATGTCTGCGATGCTGGCGATGAACGGCCGCTGCGTATCTAGCATTGAGGGAATCGTCAGCGAAGATGTGGATCAGACGATTCACAATCTCACCTTAATCGGTAAGGAAGCGATGGTCGAGACGGACCGTCAGGTTCTCGAAATCATGACCCATAAATAGGGGATAAGAGCCAAGCTTGGAGTCGGTATTTCTCCCTCCAAGCTCTCATACATAAGAATTATTTGGCTTCTTGCAGTTTATTCAGTCTCTCGAGCGCCAAGTAGCTGAAGAAAGCTCCTGCCGGAATCAATGCTTTGTCATTGAAGTCAAAATACGGGCTGTGAAGAGCTTCTTTGTGTTCCGAGTCTTTCACTCCGATAAAGAAGAAACAGCCCGGCAAAACCTTTTGATAGGAACTGAAGTCCTCACTGATCATGTAAGGCTCGGCAAGTTCAATGACAGTTTGAGCACCGAAACAACGATCTGCCGCTTCCTTTGCATCTTTTGTGAGTTCGGGATCATTATTGACGGCAGAAACGCGGCGTTCATAGACAGTTTCTGCTTTGATGCCGTAGGCCGCGGCGATGCCTTGAGAGCGCCGTGTCAGCTCTTCCTCAATTGTGTCTCGAATGGATTCGTCAAAGGTTCGAACCGTGCCGATCATTTTTACAGAGTCGGAAATGATGTTGTAAGCGCGTGATCCTTCGGTATTAAAACTGCAAACAGAAACAACAGCGGATTTAAGCGGATCCAATGTGCGCGAAACTAAGCTCTGCAGAGCGTTATAAATTTCTGTGGCAACCGGCAGCGGGTCTTTGCCGAAATTCGGACGTGCACCGTGTGTCCCTACACCGACGACGCGAATGGAAAACAGATCGCAGGCAGCCATGGTCGGACCGGCTTTGAAAGCGATCGTTCCGACATCTAAGGAAGGTTCGTTGTGCGCGCCGTAGATCTCTTTAACGCCGTATTTTTGGAAAACGCCGGAGTCAATGACGCTTTGAGCGCCGGCAACATTTTCTTCGTCTGCTTGGAAGATGCAAAGAATTCTTCCGGGGAAATCACGATGTTTGACCAGATAGATAATGGCAGCGATCAGCCAAGTCTGGTGGCCGTCGTGTCCGCATGAGTGGGCATTTCCGTTTTTGGAAGCCCATTCGCATCCGGATTTTTCTTCGATCGGGAGGGCATCGATATCGGCTCTAAGAGCCACCGTTGCTCCGGGCCTATTGCCTTCGATCAAAAGGAATCCGCTTCCAGGAGAGGTTTCTGTATCTAATCCCGAAATTCCGAATTGTTCAAGAATGGATTTGATGCGGGCAAGCGTGCCTCGTGTGTTGAAACCGACTTCGGGATTTTCGTGGACGGTTTTGCGGAAGGAGATCAAACGAGATTCGTATTGTTGAAGCTCCTGACGAATGCTTTCTGGATCTATTGTGTTTTTCATTTTCAGCTGAGATAGCTTTATTAAATAAAGCGTCATTCTCGGAAGGTCGAGGCCGATAGTCAAGAGCACGACTAATTGTTGAATTAAAAGAGCTGATGAAAATGTCTAACTTCAATGTTTCTGTGCAGAAGTTGTGTGTTGATTGCCTATCACTTTTGGTTTGATGTTTCTGGAGAGAAAAAGTGAAAAGGGAAAAAACGCCGTGAAATCAGATCAATTTGGAAGAAAAAACTAATCGAAAATACTCATTCGCTTGTTGTTTCAAAAAAGAAATTCTTCAACTTGTGAAAGATAAAATCAAAGAAGAAGAAAAACTTTATTGCCTTGAGCCTGATGGGGACGAGTCTTTTGTAGAGGGTGTAGTTGGAACATTCGAGAAGTTTTTCCTCCTTCATAGGTTTTGCCTGTGAGGCTAATTGATGAAACAAACCTTAAATCTCAAATAAAGGAGGGTGCCTTTAGAGCGCCGGAATGATGTTTACTTCGATGTATTGGTATCTTTTCATCTGCCTTTTATTCTTCGGAATAGGCGACTTCCTTGGCGTTGCCACAAAAGCCAAGGTTTCTGCAGTGTTCGTGAGCTTAATGCTCTTTTTAATCGCTTTCATGGCCGGGTGGATTCCTCCCGACATCATTAAGAAAGCCGGCTTGGATCAGATCGCTAAATGGTCTGTGATTCTGCTCGTGTTCTCCATGGGAACTACCATTAACATGCGTGAGCTGATTGCCGAATGGCGCACGGTTGTGACGGCCCTTTTGGCAATGGGCGTCATTATGCTCGGCGCATTTTTGATGATGCCGTTTATCGGTTACGAAAACACTATGGTCAGCGTGCCTATCGTGACCGGCGGTATCGTTGCAACTCAGATCATGACAAGCGGAGCGATGGAACATGGTTTTGCTCTGGCGGCAGCATTGGGTACGATCGTTTTCGCAGTGCAGAAATTCATCGGTACTCCGTTAGCCAGTTACTTCGGACTCAAAGAAGCTCGTTTCTTAATCGATGAATACCGCAAAACCGGTGTCGTACCACAAGATACTTATGCACCTAAGAAAGAATCGGCTGCCAGTCCCACTTTCTTTGAAGGTCACAAAAAGTACTACGGCCAGTTCACTTGTTTAGCGATTACAGCGCTTTTCTCTTGGATCGCCTTTGTAATCGGCAAATGGACAGGCCTTTCTGCAACAATTTGGGCCTTGATCTTGGGCGCTGCTGTCGGCAGTACCGGTTATCTGCCTCGCAATATTCTGAAGCACGCCAATGCCGGCGGTTTACTGAACTGCGCTGTTTTCTGTGCCATTATCCCGTCGCTTGCCACGATTAAACCGGAAAATCTCTTGACCCTGTCTTACTCAATCTGCGTGATTTTCGCGATTTCGATCTTCTGCATCATCGTGTTCTTCAAGTACCTTCCCTTGTGGAAGATCATCGGTTCCAAGAACGTTGCCGTCGGCGTTGCTGCCTGCCAGTTAATTGGTTTCCCGGCTACCTACTTGGTCGTTAATGAAATTATTAACGCCGTTGCCGAAACTGAGGAAGAAAAGAAGATTATTCATGAACGCTTGATGGCGAAATACCTCGTTGCAGGCTTCGTGACCGTGACAACCTTCTCCGTGATCGTTGCCGGCATCTTTGTGAAGTTCATCTGATCCCGATTTCAAGGTTAGGAAAGAAAACATGATTAAATTTGATCCTCAAAATTATCCCTATCCGTCCAAACGCAACGTGGTCTATGCTCGCAACGGCATGTGCAACGCTGGGAATCCGCACGCTGCATCCGCTGGTCTTCAGACTCTTCTGAAAGGCGGCAATGCAGTGGACGCAGCTGTCGCAATGGCCAGCGCTATGCCGGTTGTGGAGCCAACCGGCAACGGTTTGGGTGCCGACTGCTTCGTAATCCTTTGGTATGAAGGAAAAATGTACGGCCTGAACGCTTCGGGTCCCGCTCCTAAGTCTCTTTCCGTTGCTGCACTAAAGGACAGAGGATTTGAAAAAATTCCTTCTTACGGCGTTGAACCGATTGATGTTCCGGGTGCGGTTGCAGGCTGGATGACGCTTCATGAACGCTTCGGCAAACTTCCTTTGGAAGAAGTGATGGCACCTGCCATTCGCTACGCAGAGAAAGGCTATCCGGTGACTCCGAATATTTCTCGTCTCTGGCAGGAAGCTTTCGAAAACTATTCCAAATATCGTGATCGTCCTGAATTCCAGGGCTGGTTTGATACATTTGCACCCAACAACACTTGGCTCAAACCCGGCGAGATGTTCCGCTGTCCGGATATGGCTAAGACATTGAAAGAAATCGCTGCTACCAAGGGCGAAGCTTTCTACCGCGGAGCCATTGCCGAAAAGATTGATGCTTTCTTTAAGAAGCACAACGGCTTCTTAACCAAGGAAGACCTGGCTGCTTTCAAACCTGAGTGGGTTGATCCGATCAGCGTGAACTATCACGGGGTGGATGTATGGGAGCTGCCGCCTAACGGGCACGGTATTACCGTTCTGATGGCCTTGCAGATTCTTAAAGATATGAATCTTGCTGAAAGAGATTGTGCCGACACAATGCACAAGCAGATCGAAGCAATGAAACTCGCGATGGTAGATACAGCTGAATACGTCGCGGAACCTTCTTTCATGAGAGTTTCTGTTGATCAGCTTTTAAGCGAAGACTATGCTGCCAAACGCCGCGCATTGATTAACGATAAAGCCATCATGCCGGAACCGGGCGATCCAGGATGCCCGTCTACCGTTTACTTCTGCTGTGCAGACGCAGACGGCAACATGGTGAGCTTTATCCAGTCCAATTTCCGCGGATTCGGCTCCGGCATCGTTGTTCCGGGCACCGGCATTTCTTTGAACGACCGTGCAGAGAATTTTAAATTTGACGAAAACCATGCTAATGCGTTGACGGGAGGCAAACGTCCGTACCACACCATTATTCCGGGATTCCTGACTCAAGACGGAAAACTATTAGGACCGTTCGGAATTATGGGCGGATGGATGCAGCCCCAGGCTCATGTTCAGGTGGTTATGAATATGATTGATTGGCACCTGAATCCTCAGCAAGCGCTTGATGCGCCACGCTGGCAGTGGGTCGGTGGTAAGAAAGTCGAAGTGGAGCAAGAAACTCCCAACTACATCATTCGCCAGCTTCAGCGAATGGGACACCAAATCGTCGTCCAACCTGATCCTTATCATATGGGTCGTGGTCAGGTCATTCTTAGAGATGAAAACGGCGTGCTTTGCGGCGCAACCGAGAAGCGTACCGACGGACAGATCATGTCCTACTAATCAACAAAGGTCTCGATGCCAAGGCGTCGGGACCATTGATTCAGGATCCGGTTCTTTAGCGAGGCCCGGTTTCTGTTTGAAGATTAGATAATTAATTTAACGTGACCGTGTGCGTTTAAACGATATCGGCGCTCGGTTCCGTCAGACAGGTTTGACACCTTGAATACATAGGCTTCTGGATCTTTCGCTTCCGGCAGCTGCTGAAGGGCTTTTTCGATAGCAGCTTCAATTGAACGGACACCGGAGACTTTAACGGTTCCGATGACATCTCCGTTTTCCTTGAAAACTTCAACCTGATCGATACTTTCGAAATCTAATCTATTGTTTGGCATGACTCTCACTCCCAGCCGAGTATTTAGCAGGAGAATTATCAGGCTCTGCGGACAACAATCTGAGTAATCTAACCAATTGTGAGCAGGAAGCTGTCAGGACGGCTTTCTTATGAGAAGTGATTACCGAGAATATAAGTGAAAAGGCCGCCTGATGAAACCGGCGGCCTAAAACCTAAAGGCGTAATTGTTTATTGCTCAGAAGCGGCGCCTTCACCGGCGATTCTTCCGAATGTGAAAATATCTGCAATAGCATTTCCGCCAATACGGTTGCTTCCGTGGATACCGCCTGTGACTTCACCGGCAGCATACAGACCCGGAATCACATTTCCGTCGCGGTCCAGTACTTGAGCTTTCGTATTGATCTTGGCTCCGCCCATTGTGTGATGACGGCACATACCGATCGGACCCGCATAGAACGGGGCTTTTACGATCTTGTGACTCAGCATAATCGGGGTACGGCCGAGAGGATCTTTCTTGGAATCAACCATTGCGTTGTATTCATTGATGGTCGCGACCATAACTTCCGGCGGTACTTTGATGAGTTTGGCGAGTTCTTCAATCGTGTCTGCTTTGAACAAGGTGCCGTTTTCCAGAGCACGATGGTTCATCTCGTTGTAATACTCGTTGTTCTTATCGAAGCCGTCTGTATCGCATACCGGGAAGACCGTTTGATCGGTTTGAGCCAAAGTGGCGTCACGAATTACGTCACGGCGAGCATCTTCGGCAACATATCTCTTTCCTTCCTTGTTGAGGAAGATGGTGTATTCGATAGCTTGGAAAATATCAGCGGTGTGTTTGTAGCCGGGAGCAGTCCACGGAATGCACTGGATGTAATCCAAACCAACGGCTAAACCTCCGATACCTTGGATATATTTGAGTACTTCACCGGTAGAGCCTGGCTGGTTCGTTGTGTTGAGTTTTGTCAGACGCGGGTCAAAGTAAGAGCACATTGTCGGGTTTGCAGCGAAACCGCCTGCTGCGGCAACGACGGCCTTGTTGGCTTTCCAAAACTCTTTCTTGGCGTCTTTGAGTTCAACTTCAACGCCTAAGACACGGCCGGAGTCCGGTTTCTCACGAATGATCCCGATGACTTTGTGGTTAGTCAGAACCGGAAGACCGATCTTGTTGGCGTAGTTCATGCAGGCTTTGATGTAGTCTCCGCCGCTCTGACCGACAGGATTGCGGCAACGAGGCCACAGGCCGCCATAGATTTGGTAGATGCCGGGTTTGAACTGCACGCCGACTTTCTTAAGCCATTCGACGCTTTGAGGAACGTTTTCGCACAATGTGGCGACAAGAGCAGGGTCGGCGCGGAAATCGCCCGCAGCCATCGTTTGTTTGGTATGGAGCTGAGGAGAGTCCTCAATGCCTGCTTTCTTGTAATCTGCTTCTACGGCCGCATTCAAGCCGCCTCCGCTAACCATAGTATTGCCGCCTGGAATGGAAAGTTTTTCCAGAACGACAGCATTTGCGCCTTTTTCCTTGGCGACGATGCCGGCAGAAAGACCGGCACCGCCGGAGCCGATGACAATGACGTCATAGGTTTTATCCCAAGTGGTGGGCGTCGAGCAGGGATTTGCTGCATGAGCGAATGTGGAAATGGAGGCGGCAGCAGAGGCTGCACCCCCAACAAGAAATGATCTTCTGTTGAGTGTCATCCTATTCTCCTCGGAAGTAGGTGATTTCAGTCTACGCTTTCATACAAAAGAGACAATTAGGGTTAAGTCCCTTGCGTGCTAACGAATTTGGGTATTTATTTTTTGAACAAAAATAGATAATTAAGACAAATTGTTAGTCAAAATTTCATTTGACGGTGAAATAGCCCTGTAAAAGCATTTACTTTTGCTTCAATAAAGAAAAAAGTGAGTTTTGATGGTTGAATTTTTAAATCCCCCTAATTTTCTTTTTAGGACTAGATAAAAACACGGAGATCTCAGATTTTTTAGTCAGTTTTAAAATGGCTGAGCAATCAACCTCATTATTTCTACTAAAAATTAAGGCTCAAATGTCCAAGGCACTCCACATTCATTCAAAAGACAACACCGCTGTCTGTACCTCAGAAGTCAAAGCTGGAGAAGAAGTCGAAGTCATTGATTCCGATGGTTCCAGAAGCTTCATCAATGCAGTAAGTTCCATTCCTTTTTGCAACAAGATCGCGTTAATCGATATCCAAGAAGGAGAAGAAATTTTTAAATATGGCGAAGTTATCGGCAAAGCGATTGCGTTCATTCCTAAAGGAACTTTGGTGAATCATCTCAATATCGCGAGCCAGCCGCGTTCCTACGCTGAAGAGTACGTATTAAAAGGAAAATACAAATGAAATTTTTAGGCTTCAAACGAAAAGACGGCTCTGTCGGTGTACGTAATCACGTTCTCATTCTTCCTTCCTGCGCGTGCGCGTCAGAAACTTGCCGTGTGGTTGCTTCTCAAGTTCTAGGGACTAAAAACGTCATTATCAATGTCGGCTGCTCTGATGTCACAGCAAATACAGAAATGACTCAGCGAGTGCTGACAGGATTTGCGCTAAACGCTAATGTTTTCGGAGTTGTCGTTATTGGACTTGGATGTGAAACTGTCGGGCATCGAGAGCTCGCAGAAAAAATCCGCATGTTGTCCGATAAACCGGTCGTTTCTTTCGGAATTCAAGAAGAAGGCGGAACCATCAAAACAGCAGCTCTTGCCGTTGAGGCGGCTCGGAAAATGGTTGAAGAGGCAAGCAAGCTGCAAAAAGTAGAGTGTGATGCTTCAGATCTTTTTGTTGCGATCGAATGCGGCGGATCGGATGCAACCAGTGGGATTGCGTCCAATCCGGCAGTGGGGAGTATGGCCGACAAAATCTATGATCTTGGCGGCACAACGATGATGAGCGAAACCGTTGAGTTCATAGGCGCTGAGCATGTTCTCGCCAAACGCGGGGAAACACCCGAGATTCATGATCAGATTATTCGTATCTGTGAAGAGTATGAAAAACATCTCGCCCTAGCTGGGCAAGATTGCCGATCCGGCCAGCCTACGCCCGGTAACAAAGTTGGCGGTTTGTCGACAATCGAAGAAAAAAGTCTCGGTTGTATCCATAAGGGAGGAACTCGTCCGGTTTCCGAGGTTCTCCAAGAAGCAGCGAGGCCAACTAAGAAAGGTGCTCTCATTATGGATACGCCAGGGTATGACATTTCTTCTGTCACGAGTATGGTCGCCGGGGGCGCGACGATTGTGGTCTTCACAACCGGCCGAGGCACTCCGACCGGCCATGCGCTAGCTCCAGTAATTAAAGTTACTGGAAATCCATTGACTGCGGAAAGAATGAAAGACAATATGGATATTGATGTTTCCGGTATTTTGGAGGGAGAAGAAACGATTAACCAGGCCGGGGAGAGAATCCTGAAAGAAGTGTTGGAAGTCGCCGGCGGCAAGGTAACAAAAGCAGAGGCTTTAGGCTTTTCTGATATCGCTGTTGATCATGTTTGCCGTTATATCTAATTTTGCAAAAAACATGGACGACTAAAAAATGCGCCCGGCAAGTTGCCGGGCGTCTGATTAGTAAATGAGGTTATTGATTGACAGTTTCAGGCTGATCCCAGACTTTGATTTCCGACAGTTTTCCTGTGTATTTAGTTACGCTGACAAGACCTGAAGAGGCAACATTGCCGCAAGCTAAATCAGATGTAGGAATATCCATAGTCAATGTATTGGAGTTGCCATGAATGTCCAATAAAGTGCCGTCAGTCATCTTGACGGGCTCATACCAGGCACCGTGATGAACAACAACCGTGTCTTTTCTGATTCTGTCCGTGACATAAGCACCGGCTAGTAGCGCACCGCGGTCATTTTTAACCAGAACGATATCTCCGTCTTCAATACCGAGTGATTTTGCGTTTTCCGGATTGATCCAGATCGGTTCGCGCTTCAAAATATTTGCAAAATCATGGCTGGAAGTACCGTCAAGCTGGCTGTGCATACGATAGCGACTCTTACAGGCCATATATGCAAGCGGATATTTCTTGTTAGGTGTATTGAGGCCTTCGGTCGGCTCTAAATAACTCGGATGACCTAAACAGCTCTTGTAACCGTAACTTGCTATCTTGGGACTGTAAATCTGAATTAAGCCGCTTTCCGTACCAAGAGAATTTCTCTTCGGGTCCTTGCGGAAATTAGCGAATGCAACATAGTCTCTTTCCTGCGGACGCACGTCATAGAGGAAGTAGCCTTTCTTCCAGAAGTTTTCAAAGGATGGCAGCTTGACTCCCATCTGTGCTCCGAACTTCCTGGACTGCTCGTAAATGAACTTAATCCAATCCATTTCGCTTCTTCCCTCTGTGAATTGGTCTCCGCACCCCATTCGTTTGGCTAATTCACTGAAGATCCAATAGTCGGGCTTAGATTCATATTGAGGCTCGATTGCCTGCTGCATCGCAACGATACCGTCATTGGAATAAGTTCCGATATTGGTAATATCGTTGTGTTCGAACTGGGTTGCAGCGGGTAAGACAATGTCCGCATGGCGAGCAGTAGCAGTCCAGCACGTGTCTGTTACTACGACAGTCTCAGGAATCTTCCATGCTTCCAGCAGTTGATTTGTCGAAGGCTGATGAGCGAAGGGGTTGCCGCCGGCCCACATTACCATCTTAACTTCAGGATAAGTGACCTTTGTTCCGTTGAAGTCGATCGTTTTTCCTGGATGCAGGAAGCAGTCTACAAAGCGGGCGACAGGGATTACCTTGCTGCCTTTCCAGGCCTTGTTGTAAGGAAGGACAGGTTCGACCGAAGCAGGCACGCCTCCGACAAAAGGACCGTAAGCAGCAGGGGATCCTCCGCTTGAATATTGATAATTTGTCCCTATCCCGCCTCCAGGCAATCCGATCTGTCCTAAGGCTGATGCTAAGGCAAAACCCATCCAATGGGGCTGTTCGCCGTATTGAATGCGCTGAATCCCCCAGCCCATCATGATCATAGTGCGGTTTTCTTGAAGCTCGTGTGCTAAAGATTTGATTCTTGATTCAGGGACACCTGTCACTTTGGATGCCCAAGCAGGAGTTTTCTCAATACCGTCAGTTTTACCCATGACGTACGCATTGAATTCTTTCCAACCGGAGGTGTACTTATTGATGAAGTTGTGATCACATTTCCCGGTCTTTTCCAGCTCGTGGATCATGCCTAGCATCAATGCACAGTCAGTACCCGGAATCGGTGCAATCCATTCACTGTTGAGATATTCTGCGGTGTCTGTAGCAATAGGGTTGATGGAGATGGTTTTGATGCCGGAATCTTTGAGGGCTCTAAAGTAACCGGCAGCGTTATGCAGAGTAGTTACCCAATCAATATCATCTGTGACGAGGGGGTCTGCTCCCCAAAGGACAACACGTTTACTGTTTTTAAGAACATTATCCCAGCTCGTGGAGGTGGGGTCCGACATGCCGACCACATAGGGCAAGATACGGCCAATGGCTGCCGTTGAATAGCTGTTAGTGGTTTGGATGAATCCGCCGCAAAGGTTGAGTAAGCGCTGCTGCAAATTTATGGCCGCATTGACCTTACCGCTGGACATCCAACCGTAAGAACGACCGAACATCGCGCTCGGGCCGAAATCAGCGTAAATACGTTTCATCTCATTGGCGACCAAATCTAACGCTTGATCCCAAGAAACTCTTACCCAGCGGTCAGTGCCGCGTTTTTCTCGAGAGGCGGGACCATCTTTTAAGTAACTTTCCCTGACCATCGGATAATGGATTCTTGAGGCAGAATAAGGCAAATTGCAAAGACCGTTAATATTCGGAGAAGGCGCGTAGTCGTACTCAAACGGGTGAAGTGCCACCATTTTTCCGCCGCGAATCTGAGGACGGACGATGCCCCAGTGGCATGCCGTAATGCATGATCCTTCGTTTAGCGGAGATTTTCCGAGAGAGAAAGTCTCTGTTAGGCTAAGGTCAGGAAGCGGCTCCGGCAATGCTGGGTATTTGGCAGCGCTTTTAGCTCCAGCAGGATAATCTTTAAATTTTTCTGAAACACTGGATTTTTCTTGTGCCGACACAGTGTTGGAAAGGGCTGCGGCACCTGAAGCCGCGGCTACGGCAAGAAAAGAACGTCTAGAAATAGAAGTCATAAATTGTGTCCTCTAAAGGGAGAGGTCTCATTTTTGGGGGAGAGACTTCCGTAAATGATAAAGATTCTTAACTAAAGTTGCCTTGGGGTTCTCCTTAATTTTTGAATAGCTTTTCACCCAGAAATTAGGCATTTTGTCTATAAAAACAAGAAGTTCTTGGCGTTAATTTTCATTATTAGCGGGTGTTGATTCTCGGCTCATCGTTTATTACAAAACTAATTGAGAAAAAAGCTCTCTGAGATGAATTGATCTTAGAGAGCTCAATTAGAAAAATATATTTTTTCTTAATCAATAGCTAAAGCGCCTTGATTGTTTTGGGTTTCTTCTACAGCTTTATCTTCTGCAAAATAATTATTAATTGAAGAAATAACTTCAGAAGTGTGCGCTTGAGGCTTTGTTATAAACGAAACGCTAACGAAAATAATCAAAGAAATAAGCATCGAGCAGAGTGCACCCGAAAATCCGAACGGCGAGACTTTGAAGATAAAAGTCATAGATACCATGCAGATTTCACCGATAACGATCGAAGCGATGGCTCCTTCGCGGCTTGCTTTCTTCCAGTACAAACCGCCGATAACGGCCGGAACAAGGACGGCAACTCCGCCGTTAGAAAGTACCAACAGATCAGCGAGGGCTGTTGGGCGAGTTAATGCAAAAACAACCGATGCCAAACCGATAATCAAAACACCGATCTTTGCGACGTTGTAGAGCGTGTTTTCATTGGCCTTTTTGTTCACGAATTTTTTGTAGATATCGGTCGCGACCATCGTAGAAGTTGCGTGTAGCTGGGAATCTCCGGTGGACATGGCTGCTGCGAGGGCTCCGCTGATGATTAGTGCAGCAAATACAGCAGGAGTGTATTTAAGCAGCAGTTCTGGGAAAATCGTATCCGGGGCTGCGATATCAGGCATTAAAAGTCGGCCGATCATCCCGACGCAAGGCGTAAATACGTAAATCATCGTCAGATAGATAGACGAGAAGACGGCTGACCATTTCATGACGTTAAGATTTTTTCCGGCGAAAAAGCGCAAGGTGACCTGCGGGAACATCATCATGCCGAATGTAATGACGATCCAGCGAGAAACCCAGTCCTGAGCGGTTACGACGCCGTTTGGCCCCGGCATTGTGAAGAGTTCCGGCGTATGAGAGAACGCTGCTCGGTAGGCATCTGCAACGGATGGGAAATTTGCAAGGATAACCCAAAGCGAACCGCCGAGTAGGCCGGCGAACATAAATACCCCTTGAGCGGCGTCGGTGATGGCAACACCTTTCATCCCGCCTAACCAGACCAATACGATCATGATGGCAAAGAAAATCAATGCTCCAACGGTGTAGCTCAGCATGCCTCCGGAGATCGTTTGGAAAATGTAGCTGCATCCAATGGCTTGAATCGCCACATACGGGATGGTAAAGATCATCGTGATGAGCGTTACAAGAATGCCTACGGTTTTCGATTGATATACGTCAGAGGCGTAGTCTGATACAGACAAATAACCGTAACGCTTGCCTAAATACCAAAAGCGCCGCCCCCAAACCCAGAAGAGGACGCCCGGAAGAACTGTCCATAATCCGTTGCACCACCAGCCGATACCGTTTTTGTAGGCGAATCCGCCGGCTCCCATAAAGGCATAAGCACTATGGTAGGTTGCTGAGAATGTCAGTGTCAGAATGAAAATGCCAAGCCCACCGCCTGTGGCAAAGTCCTTGATGTTTTTCTTATCTTTTTTGGAGGCATAAAGCGCAATACCTAAAAGTACGGCGATATAGACGGCTAAAATCACTAATCCGATATTCATTTGGACCTCCTACAGTTCAGGCCGCTGCACGGGCACGATGGGTTTTTGGTCCTGCCGACAATCCCACGCTTTGAGTTTGTAGGCAGCAATAATGAAGTCGGCAATCATGACTAAGAACCAGAATTCAAGCCAAATGTACATGGTTGGCCAGCCCAATAAGAGCGGATGTTCTACGCAATAGTCGTTAAACCAAAAGACAATCGGCGGATTGACCATAAGGACGCTGACGATCAAAACTGCATAGAAAAGCTTGTGTCCGAGAGATTTCATAACGTTCTCCTTGGATCAAGCGTTTTGAAGCTGCTCAACGACAGCGATCAAGTTCTTTACTAAATGGTTGTGATAGATCTGTCCGCGGCGAGCGTCGGATTTAGAAGGTTCACCCGTACAACCGCCGGATTTTTTCGCTGCTGCTTTCGCGTGTTCAAGCGTACTCGGGACATAACAAAGTGTGTCATGTTCGTAAGTCGGATCGACAGAATAAAGAGGAGTATCTTTGATCGGATTGTCTATCGCTTTTTCTAAATGAACCATGTCCGGATAGCGAGCCATCATATGAGAAGTTTCTACTTCTTCGGCGTGTCCGACCGGACCGAAGCCCAGTTCCTTCACAATATCCTTGCTCATGTAAGCCGGATCAAAAATCTTGACGGTGCAGCCAAGCTTGCTCTGAGCTTTCTGTGCGCAGATCTGCATCCAAACAACGTTCACGATGCGATGACCGTTGATCAGAATAATCTTATTCAGACCGTGAGCATTCAAGGATTCGATGATGTCGTAGGTCAATTCAGACAGTACCTCAGGTCGGATGGTGACGGTCCCCGGTAGTACCATGTGATGGGGACTCCAGCCGAACCAAACTGGCGGAGTCAGGACTGCACCGGTTTTTTCCGCTGCTTCCTCAGCTATAGTCATTGCGACGTAAGTATCCGTGCCTAATGGAAGGTGATAACTGTGTTGTTCCACACTTCCGATCGGGACAATAGCAACGCCTTTGGATCTGGCGATTGCTTCCTTTGCTTCTTCCCAGCTTTTGGTTTGCAGCCAAGCGCTCATTTTTGTCTCCTAGGTTTGAGTTTTTCTTATTAATAATTTAATGAAGGGAAACAGTAAATTAAGAGGTACTGATAGCTTTTTTGCGTGACATACAAAGAGTTAATCAGCAGTAATTAAAGTGTGAACATGTTCACGGACAACCTTCTCAAACATCCCGCTTCCTAAAGGCCAAATAACCTCTTTACATGTAAAGGTGTAATTTTTGTTAAACTCACCCGACTTTTGAAATCCCTAATGGAGTGATCAGGATATTTTGAAAGTGTTTGAGACAAATGCTTTGGCTTAGGTTTCCCATCTATCTGCCTCGTTAAATTGATATTTGTCTCTGGGATGAAGCGATCACAATTGGAAAAATAATGGAATTTTTACAACTAATTTTGGCTTTTATAGCGCTTTTGATTATATGGCTAAGACCCAAAGCAGAGAATTGGGCTTTTACTGCCATGTGGCTTGGCTGGCTTCTTATGATTTACCTATATGTCGGCCATACATCCGGTGCTCTGTTAGGCAACATGAATCTGTAGGAGACATCGAATGTCAGAAAACAAAAATATTTCTTTAGATACCTCAAGAGGCACTTTCTTCTATTTCCTTCTCTGCACTGCTGCAGCCATTGTTTTCTCTTTCCGTCATATCGCTCCACACTTAGCCCGAGATTTGGATCAAGGCTTTGGCTTAATGGTCCTTGGTGTTCATACATATTTTTGGGCTGAGGTTGTTTTTTGGGCCCTCATTATTCTCCTCGGAGTCATGTTCTTTTTTGCACCTAGAGTATTAGGTCCGGCGAGCGAAAACGGTAATAATTGGCGCACCCTGAATTGCTGGGGCTAATGGCTAGTCCTTGAATATCTATTCAAACCTGCACATACTCACCTCCCTTTTTTTGTGTGTGTGGGGGGGGGGTGAGTAGGAGAGAAATTCACAATT
>OGOT01000844.1_pt1 | contig 23980 bp, 18 predicted proteins | sample 1552791 | NCBI WGS metagenome assembly OGOT01 (sample SAMEA2580160, study PRJEB22360) | human gut metagenome | biome: human gut; feature: human-associated habitat; material: faeces | place: Denmark | collected 2008/2010
TATAGGATATCGTATCTCTTCTCGGGCGTCTGTCTCTTAATGAATTAAATAGTAACCCCATCTTTAATTACTGTTTTTAGGGTGAGGTTTTTGTCCAGGATGAGGATATCTGCTTTTTTCCCCACGCTGATAGATCCTCTTTCATCATAGATTCCAAGGCTGATTGCCGGATTTTTTGTGGCACAAGCTATGGCTGTTTCTAATGGAATCCCCATTTTTGTTATAGCTGTACGCATGCAGTCTGCAAGATTTGTGACGGAACCCGCCAATGCACCATCTGAAACTAGAGTTGCCCTGTTGCCTCTTACCTTTACATCGAGTCCGCCTAATGTATACTGTCCGTCTGGCATTCCGGTTGCTCTCATGCTGTCACTGATAAATATCATTCGGTCCGCACCCATCATTTTAAATGCAGCACGCACCATTGATGGATGAATGTGTACACCATCACAGATAATTTCTGCCATTACATGTTCACTGTCAGATACTGCACCAACAACACCTGGTTCTCTATGGGTAAATGCAGGCATGGCATTAAATAAATGTACAGCATGATTGGCTCCGGCATCAAATGCTGCTTTTGCTGATTCGTAATCGGCATTTGTGTGAGCTAAAGAAATATTGACTTTATCTTTCATATTTTTAATGAAAGAAATTGTATTTTCATTTTCTTCTGGTGCAATTCCTATGAATTTTACAAGATTATCAGAAGCATCTAAAAATTTCTGAGCAATCTTTTCATTACATGGAATAATGTTACGTTCGTCCTGTGCACCTTTTTTCACAGGGCTGATAAACGGACCTTCCATATTGATTCCAACAAAATCTGCTCTCTTTTTATTTTTTACCTTTGCCGAAACTACAGTGGCCTTTAAAGCGTCACAAGCTTCATCTGTTATATTCTGCTGTTTTGCTTCCATATTTTGTGCTTGTTCATCTTCGTCTTTCATTTTCTCACCGATACAAGAAGGATTTTCTTCATATTCTTTTTTATAAGCAGCCACTGTTTTTAAAATATTTTCAAGTTCTGCTACTGGCAGAGTCATTGTTGCAGGGGCAATCGCTGTTACACCGACACTTACCTCGTATTCTGCTATACGGCGAATCGCTTCTTTATCCCCGTCGCAAAAATCATCTCCCACACAGCCATGAAAATGCAGATCAATAAGACCAGGAATTGCATAAGCACCCTTTCCGTCTAATACATTGTCTATATCATTCTTGGCAGAATAATCTTGTACCGAACATTGAGCTGCGGTATGTTCGGTTTCCATATTCATTTTTTTGAATATATTATATGGCTACAATGCAAAATATTCTGCACTGTATAATTATACATTATCATATAGCCTTTAAATGTACGCTGTGAATATCATTACTGGATTATTCGTATCCATGATATGATAGCTGCCGATTTTTCTTCCCCGTCCGACTATCGCCTGAATGACATCGAAGTCTGGGGCGTATTTTCCTAAAAGTTCATTGGTTTCTGCGATAGTTTCGATTGTTACCGCAGAAATGACTACTTTTATTTTTTTAGGAAATGCCGCGATTGTCTCTAATATCTGAGACATTTCTTTGCCGCTGCCGCCGATAAATACTTTGTCAGGTTCAGGCAGCTTTGCTACGGTTTCGGCCGCATCCCCTTCGTAGACGGTTAAATTATCTGCCGAAAATTTTTCTTTGTTTTTGTAAATTAATTTTACGGCAGTTTCGCTTCGCTCTACACTGTGTACTGTTCCAAATGGAACCTGTCTTGCACATTCGATAGATACAGAACCTGTTCCTGCGCCAACGTCCCACACAACATCATCAGGATGTAACTTCATTTTATGTAAAATGAGTATGCGGATTTCTTCTTTGGTCATCGGTGTTTTATCTCGCTCAAAATCTTCATCTGATAAAAAACATGGACGAACAATCTGGCGTGGAGATGGATTTTTAATCATTGCGACACAAAGAGAGGGGAACTCTTTTTTTACCATTTCAGCAGGTGTGCCGGATGCAAGGATTTCATCTTCGTAGGAAAGATTCGCTCCGGCGCAGACAGTCACATCATCAAGCTGATAGTCCAGCATAATCCGAGAAAGCCATGCCGGGCCCTGTTCTTTGCTGCAAAGGAAAAATACTTTCGGATGTTCTGTTACCGCAAGTGCAATAGAACCTGCTGTTTTCGCTCTTCCATGTACACTGATGATCAATGCATCTTCCATTGTTTCTCCGAATGCTGCACCGAGCATCTGTAAGGAACCAACGCCAGGGATAATGTCCATATCCCAATTCTCGCTGATCGGATTATTGCAGATTGTGCGATAAAGGCTGTACATAAGCGGATCGCCGCTTACCGCCATTACAACATCATGTCCCTCGGAAAGAATTTTTCCAATCTGCTCTAGCGTGTCTTTAATTTTCCCCATTGCGAAAAAAGATATAGAATCATGCTGCAATACAGACGCTGAATCACTGACATCCTGGCACAATTCTTCTAAAATCGGTAAAACTCGCTTTGCCGCAATTACGGTGTGGGCTTTTTTCATTTTTTCAATTACTGCCGGTAAAATGTAATCGGCTTCACCTGGTCCGATTCCAGCTACGGTTAATTTGCTCATTCTAACCTCCACAGTTATTTTACTTCTGCAATTATTTTCTTTCTGATTTCGCCTACATTTTTGATTTCTGCAATTATTTCAAGCTATACATTACTAATCATTTCCTGCAGGCTGAAAGTACTTCTTTTATATTCTCGCTCGCCGCCAGAATTTCATTTTGTCCATCAAGGAAAATGATGCCTACTCTCGCCATTTTGTGGGCGGTTTTCTCGCAATACTCCGATGCTTTCTGTGCCATGTCCGGCCAGATATCCATCAGGCCTTCTTCTTCAACAATCTTCATTGCTGCCTTTGTCGTGAGACAGTCATAAATCTTTTTGATAACGGAAGTCGGTGCACCGTGAAGTGCTGCATGGGTACAGATAGTTTCGATTCGCCCGTCTGCCACATGACTGTGCGTATTCATTGTGCCTGAGGCTACTTTTACAAGTTTGCCGACAAAACCTCCGATTAAAATATCAGTAAAGCCTCTTTCCACCGCTTCTTCTATCATAAAGCCGATGTAATTGCTTACCTGCAAAATGCACTGAAATTCGCCGTACTGTTCTTTTAATGCAGTCTCTCCCGTTCCTCCAAGTACAAAAAGAATGGTTTTATGTCCCTGTTTTGCATACATATCAAGTTCCGCAATCAGAGAATCTTTCATCGCTTCCTCACTCATCGGCCGGACAATCCCTGTCGTTCCAAGAACTGAAAGTCCATCTACAATTCCAAGCCTTGGATTAAATGTCTTTTTGGCAAGTTCTTTTCCACCGGGAATACTTACTGTTACATTTGCCTTTTTATTGCCGATAATCTTTCGGATTGCCTTTTCGGCCATCTGGCGGGGAACGGGATTAATCGCCGGCTGTCCCGGAGGAATCTTTAATCCTTCCTGCGTGATAGTGCCGACTCCTTCTCCTCCGAAAAAGAAAATGTCTCCCTCTTCCTCAAACAGCTCAACCTTTGTGACAATCTCGCTTCCATTTGTTACGTCCGGATCATCCCCGGCATCTTTTACCACGCCGCAGACTCCGAACTCTCTTGGAATAATATCAAGATAAAGTGTTTTCCCGATTGGGGTATCCACCTTCACTACTGAAGGACATTTACCCGTTGTCTGCCAGATCACGGAAGCCTCCGCTCCACCGGTCATACAGGAGCCAGTGGAAACTCCTTCTCTTAGTTTTTTCATAAATTCAATTCCAATATATTTTCATGAAAATAATCTCTTAAAATGATTTATTCAAATTCATTTTTTAGAAAATAATTTTTACAACTGATACAACATCGCGTTACAAATCGTTGCCGCAATGTTGCTGCCGCCTTTTCGTCCTTTTGGAACGATGAAAGGAACTCCGGCTTCCATAATCAGTTCTTTGGATTCTACTACATTGACAAAGCCAACTGGTGCGCCGATAATCAATGCTGGTTTTAACTTGCCTTCTTTAATCAGCTCATATAAACGGATTAAAGCTGTCGGTGCATTTCCAATAGCAAAAATAATGTTTTTCTCTTCTGCTAAAACCGCTCCTCTTTCCATGCAGATAGCTGCCCTTGTGCATCCGCGTTCTTTTGCTTCTTTTGCCACATCATCATCAGACATGAAGCAATGAGCTTCTCCTCCGAAAGATGCTAACTTTTTCTTGTTGATTCCTGACCATGCCATTCTTGTATCAGTTACGATATGTGCTCCATTTTTTAAAGCTTCTACACCGATATTCGCAGCATTTTCAGAAAAGCATAAATTATCTGCATAATCAAAATCTGCAGAAGTGTGGATACATCTTTTTACGATAGAGAACTCCGGCTCTGGCCAGGTTCTTCCGTTTAATTCGCTTGTGATGATTTCCATACTTCTTTTTTCGATTTCGGCAGGTTTTACGATTTGAATTTTATCTAACATTTCTCCTCCTGCATTTTATATTTAGTTCAATTCTTCATAAGTTCCAAAGTTCGTCTGCTCAAAGCTTGGTAATTCCCAGTATGCTTTAAATGCATAATCTGCAATCGTAAATCCCATAACCGCTCCGGTTCCCTCGCCAAGGCACATATTGGCAAAGATATATGGCTGTTTGCCGATAGCATCCAGTATCATACGTCCAGCAGGTTCATTAGAACAGTGGGATGGGAAAAGATATGGCGCACATTCCGGTACTAAGCGAATCGCAATTAACGCTGCTACGGATGAAATAAATCCGTCAATAAATACTGGAATATTGAGCGCCGCACCACCGATATAACAGCCAGCCATTCCGGCAATATCAAGACCTCCGACTTTAGCAAGTACATCAAGCGGGTCGTCCGCATTTACTTTATTGAGTGCGATACTCTGCCTGATGACTTCTATCTTATGTTCTAAATCTTTGTTTGTAAGACCAGCACCTTTTCCGGTTACCTTTTCTACACTCTGGTCAAGTAAAACAGAACAGACAGCACTGCTTGTCGTAGTATTTCCAATACCCATCTCTCCGGTAGCAAGAACGTTATAGCCTTTTTCTTTTAAATCAGCTACCATGCCGATGCCGACTTCAATTGCTTTTACCGCTTCTTCTCTCGACATTGCAGGGCCTTTTGCCATGTTGTCTGTTCCGTATTTAATTTTTCTTGGAAGAACACCCGGATTGTCACAATCCGTTGCAATTCCGATATCTACGGGATACACATCTGCTCCACTCATGGAGGACATAATACAGATTGTCGCATTATGCTTTGTCATATTTTCTGTTACTGTCTTTGTCACTTCCTGCCCTGTCTGGGTAACTCCTTCCGCTACAACACCGTTATCTGCTGCCATGACAATAACCGCTTTTTTCCTTAAATGCGGATTCTTATCGCGGTAAATTCCAGCGAACTGTGTCACCATTTCTTCGAGTCTTCCCAGACTGTGAAGAGGCTTCCCAAGAGTATTCCATCTTGCACGAGTGTACTCCATTGCCTCCTCATCCAGCGGCTGAATTTTTTTGATTGCTTCCTCCAGAGTCATAACCATCTTCCCTTCTGCTACTTTAATACCAACATATATTGTTCATATTTTTGTATAGTCTTGCTTCCACTTCATAAATTTATATTTTTCTACTTTCATATATAAATAAATATCAATAGTTTTTTCTACAACTTTCCTTCATCATTATCTCATTTTTAAAAACTAAAATGAAAATAATGATAATGGTGTCATTCCTGTATACTTTGTAAGAACAATAACAACAAGCAGTAATAATACTTCCGCAAGCTCGTTTCCTGCTCCCATAACATCTCCGGTGATTCCACCGATTTTCCCTGTGATATATACACGGAAAAGGTAAGCGAATCCAAAGAGAATCGCAAAGATAAGGACTCCCCAGCAGGAGAAGGCAAGTACCATTGCGATAAGTCCAAGAATGACGGTTCCGATTACTGTTCCAAGACTGACAGTTCCTACATAAATACCGATTCCTTTTTCACGAGGATAAATTGCTTTATACACAATCGCTCCCTGTACCATTTTTCCGGCGATTGGCATAAGAAGAATCATCAGCCATCTTATATCGCTGTAGTAAATTCCGGCAAACTTTAATGCCAGATCAAAGCACATCGCTACCGCACCGTTTGTTCCGATGCGGCTGTCTTTCATGATTTCAAGCATACGTTCTCTCGTTCTTGCAGAGTAGATTCCGTCTGCGGTATCCGAAAGACCGTCTAAGTGAAAGGCTCCTGTCAGACAGAGATTCGCAAGCATTGCAAAAAGGATTCCAAATACTTCTGGTAAAATAAGACTTACAAGAAGAAATACTGCCATGTCACAAAGTCCGAGAATCAGACCGACTACCGGATAATATAAAAATCCTTTGTGCATGTCTTCATCTTTTACTTCGCCAAGATCTACATTGACAGGAATCCTTGTCATAAAGCCAAGTGTTAACAAAAAACGTTTTATCTGAGTTTTCATTTATTTCTGACCTTCTTCCACTGCATCCTGAATCATTGTTTCTACCATACCTCTTGCTGTATATACAACAGCAGTTTTTGCAATGGAGAGACCATTTTCCTGTGCAGTCTTTGTTGTAACCGGGCCAATACTGATATATTTTCCTTTGACCTCGTCAAGATTATCTACCATAGATACAAAGGCTCGAACTGCACTGGAACTTGCAAATGTTACATAGTCAGCCATCTTAATCAAACGATTCAATTCATCTGCTTTTCTCTCATCCGTTACGGTATGATAAAGAGAAATGCATGTGTGGGAAATTCCAGCTTCTTCTAATGCATCTGGAAGCACTCTGTTTGCTTCCTCTGCACGAAGGAGAAGAACACTTTCATCTTTTCCGATATGAGGAACCATCGCCTCTGCCATATCTTTTGAAGAATATGCTGTCGGAATAAAATCACAGAAAATTCCATGTTCTTCCAATGCCTTTTTCGTTCCGTCTCCAATAACAGCGAAGCGGACATGCGCTAAATCTCTGATATCTTTTCGGATTTCCTGCATTTCCTCAAAGAAACATTCCACACCGTTTGCACTGGTAAATACAATCCAGTTATACTTATCTATTTCCTTCAATGCGACATCCAGCTCTGGAAGTTTCATTCTTTCAGTACGGATTAAGCTAAAGGAAATGGCCTCTGCTCCCTCCTCTTTCAGAATCGGAGAAAGTCGGTCTACCATAGAAGTTGTTCCTGTCACAAGAACACTCTTGCCGGATAAAGGTTTGTGTCCGTACCAGTCAAGTACCTGACGTAAACTTACAACATCACCTACAACTGTAATGGCAGGAGTCTTAATTCCCTCGCGCTTTACAACTTCTACAATATCAGCAAGTGTTCCTGTTGCAACACGCTGTCTTGCGGTTGTTCCCTCCTGAAGCACACCGACCGGAGTCGCAGGATCTTTACCATTCTCAATAAGCGAAGCTACAATATTAGGAAGATTTTTGAGTCCCATAAGGAAAATCAATGTTCCTTCTTCTTTCGCAAGTGTCTCGTAATTTAATACACTCACACCATTTTTATGATTGCCTTCATGACCGGTAATCACATGGAAAGAAGATGCGAAATCACGATGTGTCACTGGAATACCGCAGTATGCCGGAACAGAATAAGAAGAAGAAATTCCCGGTACAACTTCAAAGTCAACACCAGCTTCTCTAAGTTCCTGTCCTTCTTCACCGCCACGGCCGAAGATATATGGGTCACCGCCCTTTAAGCGGACAACATTTTTTCCTTCTAATGCAAGCTTCACTAAAAGCTCGTTTGTCTCATACTGTTTTAAATGATGATTTGAAGAACGCTTTCCTGCGTAAATAAGTTCTGCGTCATCTCTCACTTCATTTAAAAGGGAACTGGATGCAAGGTTATCGTATACAACGACATCTGCCTCTCTTAAAAGCTTAAGTCCTTTTCTCGTCATCAAATCCTCATCACCAGGACCTGCACCGACAAGATATACCATGCCTTTGTTTACTTCATGAGCAACGCTGATACCAAGTTCTGCTGCTATTTCTACTTTACTTTTTCTTGCCGTATCTTTCTCTGTTATCTCTTTGTCTGTTTTAACAGCTTCTTCGACAGAAACGGCTGCTGCCCCCGCCCGCCCCGCCATCCGGTTTTTAGATGGGAGAGATGACTCTTTTCCGACAGAACCGCCGCCTGCCACAGCCGTCCCAGCTATCGGCTTGCTGTCTGCATCTTTTTCCGCTATAGCATCTTCTATATTCACTGTCATATACGTCTTTCTGCTATGAATTCCATCTTTCACATACATGGCACGCATGGAAAATTCACCATTTTCCTCACGACAAAGTGCTGCCGCCGGTGCGTTACAGCTTCCACCGATTGTCTTTAAAAATGCTCTCTCTGCCATTAAAAGACATTCTGCTTTTTCACTGTGGATCGCCGCAAGGATTTCTGCCATCTCCGCATCTTCTACGCGGCTTTCTACTGCAAGGATTCCCTGACCTGCGGCCGGAAGAAATACATCCGGGTCAAGATACTGATAGTGAAGTCCCTCTTCCTTTTCATATCCAAGTCTTTCGATTCCTGCCGCCGCAAGAATAATTCCGTCATACTGACCGTCACGAAGTTTACTTAAACGAGTCTGTACATTTCCACGGAGAAGCTTAATCGTTACATAGGGATTAATTTCTTTAATTAATAATTCTCTTCGAAGAGAGCTTGTTCCGACAATGCTTCCTGGCTCTAATTCTTCTAATTTTTTACCAGTTGTAGTAACAAAAGTATCTCTCACATCCGCTCTGTCAAGGACTGCACCGATTCCAAGCCCTTCTGGGAAATCCATCGGCATATCCTTTGCACTGTGAACCGCAATATCTACTGCACCAGAAAGAAGTTCGGCTTCAAGTTCAGCAGTAAATACACCTTTTCCACCAAATGAAGTAAGGGATTTATCAAGGATCTGATCTCCCTTTGTGTCAATCTTTACGATTTCCACTTCTATTTCAGGAAAAGCTTTTTTAATTTTATCTTTTACAATATCGGTCTGAATCAGAGCTAACTTACTCTTTCTCGTTCCGATTTTGATGATATTTTTCATCTTATTCCTCCACTCGTATAATAAGTTTGTAAGCAAAAAAAACGCTTACACACTCATCTTATTCTACATTCGCGAATCCGTATTTGTCTTCATATCCTCTTGGGGTAATCATCTTACCATCGCGTACATATGTGTTGGAATTGCCGACAATAACGATACTGAACATATCGATCGGTGCATCTTTTACTGCATCAAGTGTTGTAATATAGGAAGATTCCTCTTCTCTGCCCGCATGGCGAACAACACCAACTGGAGTCTTGCCGTCACGATATTTCATAAGAATTTCTGCAGCCTTTTCTACATAATCCGCTCTCTTTTTGCTCTTTGGATTATAGAGACATACGATAAAATCACCCTGTCCTGCACAATCCACTCTCTTCATAATAAGAGAGTAAGGTGTCATTAGATCACTTAAACTAATAATTGTAAAATCGTGCATTAACGGTGCTCCAAGAATAGATGCCGCTGCACTCGCTGCTGTCACACCTGGAACAGTCTCAATCTCAACATCTGCCTTTTTCTCATTGGCAATCTCTAAAAGAATTCCTGCCATTCCGTAAATTCCGCTGTCTCCGGAACTTACCATTGCAACTGTCTTCCCTTCAGCAGCTAAATCAACTGCCATACGGCAGCGATCCATCTCCTTTGTCATCGGAGTTGCTACATATTCCTTATCTGGGAAAAACTTTTTCAGCATCTCTACATATGTAGTATATCCTGTAATCACATCTGCATTTTTAATTACATCAATTGCTTTTGCTGTCATGTGTTCATATCCACCTGGACCGAACCCAACTGCATATAATTTACCCATTGTTTTCTCCTTCTAAAACCGGTATTCTGGTCTGTTTTCAATAATTTAGGAACAAATTTCTTTCTCCTGCTCAAGACCTGTCTATCATCCTTTTTAATGATCCAGGCACTGGAAAAATGTCTCCAAATCTTCCGGTGTGTTATTCTCTCTCACCCAATAGAAGAAATGGTCAAATGCCTTTTCCACACCTTTATGTTCTGCTACTTTTACAAAGTTATCTCTGACCTTTCCCATAACGGATAAAGACTTCTGGAATACCATCCACTGTTCAAACTGAAGTTCATACTCATCAAGAATCCCTGATGCGGCCTCTGCTTCTCTCAGTTTCTTCTGGTTATTCTCCCTTGCGATTCTTGTAAAATCATCAATATTATAGTAGCAGGTATCGTCCACCGCACTGATTTTTGCTTCGATATCCATCGGCACAGCCAAATCGACAAAGACTCTTCGCTTCGCTGTCGTAAGCTGCTTTTTCATCTTGCTATATGTCAGTGTGTAATGCGGACTCGATGTCGCACTTATAACGACATCCATCTGACCTAAATATTCATAACGATCTTCATAATCAATTGTCGTAAACTCGTCATTTCCATGCTTTGTCTGGATGAGCTTATTCTTACGCGTCGTAACATAAATATCTGCCTGATGAAGAGATTGAATATTCATCAGAACAATACCGCCAATCTTACCTGTCGCACCAATGATAAGAACCTTTTTATCTTTTAAAGTTCCAAGTTCTTCTTCGGCTACTTTCAGCGCAAGTGTCGCTGTTGATACAGAAGTTTTTGAAAGTTCTGTTTCGGTCTTTACTTTCTTCGCTCCTGTAACTGCCATACGGAAAAATGTATTCAGATACACTCCCGTTGTTCCAGCCTCTCTTGCCTGCTTATGTGCAGTCTTTACCTGACCGAGAATCTGGTCTTCTCCAATTACCATGGAATCAAGCCCTGCCGCTACCTGAAACAGATGATGAATCGCCTTTTTTCCATGATAAAATAAAAGATAATTTCCGATATCTTCTTCATCCTGTGCGCCTGCCTCGCCAAGCAGTACATCTTCCATCAGATTAAATACACATCCCTTGCTTTCCGAATCAGAATACACATACATTTCCGTCCGGTTGCAGGTAGATAACACGATACATTCTGAAACTTCCAAATGCTCTGTGATCTCCTGCATCATATGTTTTTGCTGCTCCTCTGTAAATGCAAACATTTCCCTTACATGAAGAGGTGCGATTTTATGACTGATACTAATTATCTGTATACCCATTTCTTATTTTCTGCCTCCAGCAAAACCACACGGCTTACTCTTTTGCCTGTCTGAATTCGTGTGTAAATGTCTTGTCATAAAGTTTAGAAAGTTCATACTCGTCTCCAAGAAAATCGCCTACAACTGTAAGAGCCGTCTTTGTGATTCCTGCCTCTTTTACTTTCTGTGCGATATTTGTCAGATTGCCGATAACAATCTTCTGATCTTCCCAGGAAGCTTTGTATACAACAGCAACTGGTGTATCCTCTCTGTACTCTTCTTTTAAAGTATCTGCAAGCTGTTCAATCATTCCTACACTTAAGAAAATAATCATTGTAGAATTATGTTTTGCTAAATCTCTTAATTTTTCCTTTGGCGGCATTGGTGTTCTGCCTTCCATTCTTGTAAGAATAACTGTCTGGGAAACTCCCGGTAAAGTATATTCTTTCTTTAAAGCTGCCGCAGTTGCAAGGAAAGAACTCACACCTGGAATGACATCATAATCAATTCCAAGACGGGAAAGCTCGTCCATCTGCTCTCTGTGTGCACCGAAAACGGCAGGGTCTCCTGTATGAACACGAGCTGTCATCTTGCCTTCAGCTTCAGCCTTTTTCATTACTTCAATAACTTCCTCTAAAGTCATTGTCGCACTGTTGTAAATCTCTGCGCCTTCTTTGGCTCCGGCAAGAACTTCCTTATTTACTAAAGAACCAGCATAGATAATTACATCTGCCTGATCGATTAATTTCTTTCCCTTAATTGTCAGTAACTCTGGGTCTCCAGGACCCGCTCCAATAAAATGTACCATTTTTTCTCCTTTGACTTTCTGTTTCATTTATTATATTTATAATTATTTTATTTCGTAAGCACATCAATTGTTCTCTGAATATCCTCATCACTATGTGCAGCAGAAATAAACATTGCCTCAAACTGTGACGGAGCCATATGGATTCCCTGCGCAAGCATTCCCTTGAAATATTCAGAGAAAGCTTTTGTATCTGAAGATTTGGCTGATGTATAATCCACAACCTCCTGCTCTGTAAAGAACAGGCTTCCCAGGGAGGATACGTGATTGATATGGTAAGGCAGATTTTTCTCTGCCAGGATTTTCTCCATACCGCCATAGAGACGTTTTCCTTTTTCCTCCAGATCTTTATAGATTTCCTGGTGCTCATAGAGGTATTTTAACTGTGTCAGTCCTGCTGCCATTGCAATAGGATTTCCGCTTAAGGTACCGGCCTGGTAAACCTTTCCCACAGGGGAAACCAGTTCCATAATCTCTCTGCGTCCGCCGTATGCGCCTACCGGCATACCTGCACCGATGATCTTACCATAGGTAACCAGATCAGGGGTCACGCCAAAATATTCTGCAGCACCGCCAAAAGCCAGACGGAAACCAGTAATAACCTCGTCAAAGATCAAAAGAGCACCGTACTCATCACAGAGCTTTCTCAGCCCTTCCAGAAACCCCTTTTTCGGGGGAACCACACCCATATTGGCGCCTACAGCTTCCACGATAACAGCAGCAGTCTGTCCGTCAGCCTGCTCCATCAGTGCACGTACACTGTCCAGATCATTATAAACAGCAGTCATGGTATCCTCTGTGCATCCCTTAGGCACACCGGCACTGTCCGGAACACCGCTTGTCATCACACCGGAGCCTGCACTTACCAGCATGGCATCACTGTGTCCATGATAGCATCCTGCAAATTTAATGATCTTATTCTTTCCTGTAAATCCTCTGGCAACACGGACTGCACTCATAACAGCCTCTGTACCGGAATTTACCATACGCACCATATCCACATGTGGAATATGGTCACAGATGAATTCAGCCATCTCCACTTCGATTGCAGTTGCACATCCGAAGCTGAGGCCCTTTTCACATGCCTTCAGTACACTTTCTTTTACTTCCGGAAAATTATGGCCCAGAATCATAGGTCCCCAGGAATCGATATAATCCACATATTCTTTTCCATCAACATCATAAATATGGCATCCGTCTGCGCGATCGATAAATCTCGGTGCAATACCGATTGCGCCATAGGCACGTACAGGACTGTTTACTCCTCCCGGAATCACCTTTACCGCTCTGTCAAATAATTCTTCTGATAAACCCATCAGCCGATTCTCCCTTCATCCATGCATTTTGCAAGTTCTTTTGCATAATAAGTAAGATAGATCTGGGCACCTGCACGGTATGCACTGACTGCCATCTCACACATAATACGTTCTTCATCGATCCATCCCATCTTTGCAGCTGCTTTCACCATTGCATATTCACCGCTTACACTGTATGTTGCAACCGGCACATTTACAGCCTTTGATACCTCAGAGACCATATCCAGATAAGACATGGCAGGTTTTACCATAATGATATCTGCGCCCTCTTCCACATCCGTAAGAGCTTCCTTCATTCCTTCTCTTCTGTTATGGAAATCCATCTGGTAGCTCTTTCTGTCACCAAAAGACGGTGCAGAACCTGCTGCATCACGGAATGGTCCGTAGAAAGCAGATGCATATTTTACTGCATAGGACATGATCGGTGCTCCATAATGTCCGTTCGCATCAAGAGCCTCACGGATAGCACGTACACGTCCGTCCATCATATCAGAGGGAGCTACCATATCTGCGCCTGCCTCTACATGGGAAACAGCTGTCTTAGCCAGTAATTCCAGTGTTGCATCATTATTTACATCATGACCGCAGAGCACTCCGCAGTGTCCGTGTGAAGTGTACTCACACATACATACATCTGTGATATAGTACATGTCCGGGAACTGTTTCTTTGCTTCTCTCAGGGCCTTCTGTACGATTCCGTTGGGGTCGTACGCACCGCTTCCCACCTCATCCTTATGATCCGGGATACCGAACAGCATAATGCTGTTTACTCCTGCATTCTGCAGACGTTCCAGTTCAAAAGGAAGACGGTCTACACTGTAGCGGAACTGTCCTTCCATAGAAGGGATCTCTTCTTCGATTCCTGTTCCCTCTTTTACAAATAAGGGATAGATAAGGGAAGACTTGTCCATTCTTGTCTCTCTTACCATTTTTCTTAAATTTTCACTGCCTCTTAATCTTCTTGGTCTCTGAATTAAATCCATGTCTTTTTGCTCCTTTTATCAACAATTCTCATAACTGTTCCATTTTTTGCAGAATAGTTATCAGTTTTCCTGTTTCATCTCTTCCACAAGCTCTATGAGACTTTCGATGGTAGCCTTCTTTGCCATGCAGGTCTGCATACCATAAGCATCTGCTGCAGCTTTGGTCTGTTTTCCGATACAGGCAGCTTTTACCTTCGTATAGTCCAGTCCCTTTGTGCCTTCCACAAAGCCCTTTACAGTGGATGCACTGGTAAATACTACACAGTCCACACTTCCTGTCTCCAGTTCTTTCTTCTCATCGATCAGTCTGCTCTTCTCATAACGAGTAGTGTAGGTTGCAATATCATCCACCTGTGCCCCTGTCTGCTCCAGCAGTTCTGTCAGCTTTTTATTTCCGGCTTCAGCTCTTGGGATCAGGATTTTTTCATTTCCCTGAAGTTCTTTTGCAAGCTCTGCTCCAAGAGTATCTCCGTCATACACACCTGGCACAAAATCAGCCAGCAGGTGATGCTCTTTCAGCTTTTTCTTCGTTCCTTCACCGATCACTGCGATCTTCGCCTGTCCCAGGCTGCGCACATCCATCTCTTTTCTGTCCATCTCGTCAAAAAAGATCTCCACACCTGCAGGGCTTGTAAAAATGATCCACTGATAAGTATCCAGTTTCTCAAATGCCTCATACAGTCTGCCATTATCCTCAACAGGTACTGTACAGATAGACGGCAGCTCCAGAACCTCGGCACCTTTCTGACGGAGAAGATCTGCTGTCTTTGAAATATGCTGTCTTGGTCTTGTGACCAGAACCTTCCAGCCTGCCAGAGGAAGCTTCTCATACCAGGCAAATTTGTCAGCCAGAGAACATACCTTTCCCACAACAATAATGGCAGGTGTCTCTATCCCCTGTCTGTCCACCTCTTCCTTGAGGGTACCTACAGTAGCAACCACCCGCTTCTGTCCTGCTGTTGTTCCTTTCTGAAGAACTGCTGCCGGCACATTCGGATCCATTCCGCCTGCAAGAAGCCCTTTGCAGATATCCTCCAGTGCTGCAATTCCCATGAGAAACACCAGTGTTCCCTTTGTCCGGGTCAGTGCCTTAAAATCTATATCATACTCCTGCCCTGCGCGTTTATGTCCTGTAATAATATGTAAGGACGAACAGAAATCCCTGTGTGTCACAGGAATCCCATTGTAAGCAGGAACAGAGATGGGAGATGTCACTCCGGGCACGATCTCATAAGGGATTCCATTCTCAGAAAGAAGTTCCAGTTCCTCCCCGCCTCTTCCAAAGAGAAAGGGATCTCCACCTTTAAGCCTTACCACTTTATTTCCTTTTTCAGCTTCTTCCAGAAGAACCTTATTAATATCCTCCTGCACCATTGTATGGTGATTTGCTCTTTTACCTACATTAATCAGTCTGGCATGCTCCGGGATCTTTGCCAGAACCCCTTCGCCTACCAGACTGTCATATACTACCTGCTGCAGAACCGCTGCGCCCTTTAATGTAAAAAGCCCGATATCACCCGGTCCCGCACCAACCAGCCAAACCTTGCCAGCTGCCATGTTACCTCTCCTTTTTGCGTCACAAGAATTTTCTTTTTATAAATTTTTTTATCTTCCCTCACAGTCAGATTTCAATTGCTTTGCAAGTGCAATTCCAAGCTTCTCTCCATCCTCTGCTGCACCTCTGATCTGACCTGTAAGCCACTTTCCTGTAGCTTCACTGTAATATAAACCGCGGATAAAGATCTCATCTCCGTCCACCTCTGCAAATGCAGCTACAGGCGAAGAACATCCTCCGTCCAGATATTTTACATATGCGCGCTCTGCAGTTCCTGCAATCCAGGCATCCCTGTCACAGTATCCGTCCAGATACCCATAATCCTCACCTTTGCGTCCCTGCACAGCCAGGATTCCCTGACCTGCTGAAGGAATCATCTCATCTGGTGTAAAATATCTGCTGATCCTGCTTTCCAGCCCCAGTCGTTTCAGACCTGCCGCTGCCAGGATCAGCCCGGAATACTCTCCTTCATCCAGCTTGCGAAGCCTTGTCTGCAGATTTCCACGGATACTCTTTACCTCCATCTCAGGATACAGCTTCTCTAACTGAAGAGTTCTCCTTAAGCTGGAACATCCCAGAGGTTTATCCGGATCCAGCTCCGCCACTCCCTCAGGAAGCACCAGTACATCTCTTGGATCCTCACGCTTTGAAAAGGCCAGAAGGGGAAGCTCTTTTGGAACCTCCATAGGCATATCCTTAAGACTGTGTACAGACAGATTGCTTTTACCATCCAGCAATGCCCTGTCCAGTTCTTTTACAAACAATCCTTTTCCGCCCACCTTATCCAGGGTACGGTCCAGAATAATATCTCCTGTTGTTTTCATAGTCAGGATATTTACTGTTATTTCAGAACCGGCATTTTTTTCACGGTTTTTCTGTTCTATGTAGCTTTTTACCATCTCACTCTGGAGAACGGCCAGCTTACTCTCTCTACTTCCAATGATCACCTCAGTCATCATTTCCCTCCTCATTCTCATCTTCCTGCGCAACCCTCTCCAGGGCATTCTGGATTTCTTCTCTTATCCTGCGCGCTTTTTTATGATCCAGACCGCTGGCTGTGATTCCCACCACCAGTCCATCCTCCATATAGATCCCGGGGAAATAAAAATCGCACTGTTCTCTGTCGCTGGCTACATTAACATAAACGCCTTCCTGCCTGCAGATCCTGTGGATCTCATCATTTAACTTTCTGTCATTTGTAGCTGCGATCACCATATATGCCATCGCAAAGTCTGTACGCTTCACCGGACGTGTGATCAACTCTACATAGCCGGCTTTGCCAAGCTCCATCATCTCCATGGTGACCTTCGGAGCAATGACTCTGATATTTCTGGTGAATGATAAAAGGGTTTTCACTCGACGGGTTGCAATGTTTCCGCCGCCTACAACCACGATATTCTTATCTGATAAGTCTATAAACATTGGAAAATACGGCTTATTCTTCATATATTTTCTCCAGTCCTGCCACACACTCAAGGAAAATCTCCTGATTCAGACTGTCACGCAGACCAAAGATCAGTTTATTTACTACTTTTCCTGCTGCCGTATCCACTGCATGGACCAGATTCTGCCTGTCATCCTCTTCCATAGGTGTTTTCTTTAATATCTTTGCAATCCTTAAATTCAGGTCATTGACTGCCTCATCTTTAATATCCTGAATTCTTGGGATCAGGTCTCTTCCATCCAGCCATTGGAAAAATTCATCCATCTGCTCTCTTACGATCGCGCCTGCTGCCTCCAGATTTTCCTGAAGTTCTGCAGGAACTTCCTCTATACGAAAGCTGTCCATGTCATACAGTGTGACCCCCTGGAGCTTTCCAACAGATGGCTCTATATCTCTGGGAACTGCCAGATCGATCAGAATCAAGTCATCCTTTGTCCTGATTCCCTGGAATAATTCTTCTTTTAATGTGAAATTCGGGCTTGCAGTTGCACTCACTACAAGGTCACACTGCGGCATATACTCCATTCTGTCACCGTAATTAATACGCTTACAGCCCAGCGGAATATTCACAACTCCGCTTCTGTACTGACGGATGGTCACTGTTACATCTGCACCTGCCTCCTGCAAGGCCTGAGCAGCCACCTTGCCCATCTCACCGTTACCGATGACCATACAGGTCTTATCCCTGAGAGAATACCCCTTCTCTGCCAGAAATCCGATGGCCTGATGGATCACTGACGGATTTCCATGAGAAAAAGGAACCTCTGTCTTAATCCTCTTTCCTGCTGTGGCAGCCATTCTGAACAAAACCTCCAGAACACCATCTGCCGCAAAATTCTCTCTTGCCAGATTCAGGGCATCCTTCACCTGTGTAAGGATCTGATCCTCCCCTATGATCTGTGATTTCAGACCACTGGTAAGATAAAAAAGATGCTCAACTGCCTCCTGATCCTTACGCTCCACAAAATATTGTCTGTAGGAATCCTCAGTGATTCCCTTTATCCTGCAGAGGCAGTCATAAAGACAGACATCCTCCTCATCATCCACACTTGCCCAGACCTCCAGTCGGTTACAGGTGGACAAGATCACACATCCATATATTCCATTTTCATTCTTTATTTTTTCCATTGCTTCACCGGCATTTTTCTTTGTAAATGCAAATTTCGCACGAATATCCACCGGTGCCATATTATGGTCAATTCCAATCATGGAAATACTCATAACTCTAACTCTCCTTCGTATTTCGCCATTCCTCAGCCATTTCATATCAAATCAAATATCCCACTGGCAACAGGGTATTTGATTTGATAAGAAATCCGGACAGCTAAAAAGCACTGTCAGAAATATCATAATCATTTCCTGTTAAGATGTCAATTGCAAACACGGAAAAAACTCAGCATTAGAGTAAAGGATGTTAGTGTGAACGGAGTGAACAGTAACTAAAGGATAACGTGACAAGACCTCATTACCGTTCGTTCTGCATCCGGTAATGAGGTCTGAATATTCTGTGTTCACTGTTTGTCTATTCTCATCAGCACCTTACATTTCTTTCTGTAACAGGCGATTCCATATTTTATGATTGTATGAATCCCTTCCTGCTCTAACGCCTCAGTATATCTGATATCTATAATCTGCTGAAGTGCTTTTTCGCACTCTCCCTGAAGATTTCCGTCATCTGCATATTTTACTTCGATCACAATTCCCACATCTTCATCTTCTATACGGATCAGAATATCCCCGAATCCGTCTCCTGATTCCCGATTTGACATTACTGACCAGTTCTCTTTGAATCCCAGAATACCAAGCAGCAATCCATGATAGAAATTTTCTTTCGTTGGTTTCCGGGCAAAGGTATCTCTTATGCTGATCGTTTTTTTCATATATCCTGTAAAAATCAACTCTACTTTTTCCGGATTTTGGTTCAGCAGTGCATCACACAAATCGCTGACTGTTTTTCCATCGTCCTTTACATTTTCTTTGAACATTTTCAAAATATGGTTGGTGATAATATTTCGGATCTCTCTGTTGGGAATAACCAGATTATATCTGTTACCACTGGGTTCCCCTCTCTGTGTCAGATATCCGGTCATAAAAAGTGTGCTCCACAGATTGTCTATGGAAGAATATAATTCCTTATAGGTAAGCTCAAAATTAATTTCTTTCTGGACAATCCCTCCATTTACCAGCTGTTCCAGCTCCATTCTGGTCAGCTTCTGTGGTTTTCCCACACTGTCAATGAAATGACTGATCACACTGTTTCCACTTGTATTCGCCCAGTAATTCTTCGGTTCCAGCCCGGGATCTGCCAGATGATCGCTGCAGAAATTGATCACATCCCATGGACAATAAACATCCACATTTCCAAACCTGTAGCCGTCATACCACTCTTTCACTGTCTCATAATATTTTTCCTGTCCATAATACCGGAGGAGTTCCCTTACTTCCGCATCTGTAAATCCAAATGTTTCATCAAAGCTCTTATCTGTAATGGAATAAACCTTAAAGTTGTTAAGACCTGTAAAAATGCTTTCTTTTGCAATCCGCAGGCATCCTGTCAGCACTGCGAATTTCAGACTGTTGTTGGTTTTTAATGCATTCTCAAATAAATTACGGATCAGCAATACCATTTCATCATAATAGCCATTTTCATTTGCCTTTGCCAGAGGTACGTCATACTCATCGATCAGAACAATTACTTTGCTGCCATAGTGCTTTTCCAGCAATTCTGTCAGTTCACGGATACTGTACACCAGAGAATCGTTTGTCATTTCTTTTTTCTTTAACTGTGTCAGTAATTCGTGATCTGTTTCATCAAGCTCTGTGCTGTCTGAAAGTACGGATAGCCTGCGGGCTTCTTCATTGATTGTTTTTATAAGAAATCTGCGGGCTTCCTCATATGTGGCACCATTGATTCCCTTCAGACTGACAGAAACCACCGGAAATTTCCCCTGATATTCCTCACATAATTCCTGATTATCTGAAATCCTCAGCCCATCAAACAAAGTCTTATCTTTTCCAATCTCAAAAAAACTCTGGAGCATACTCATATTCAGGGATTTTCCGAAACGTCTCGGACGGGTAAACAGGTTTACTTCACCCCATCTTGTAAGCAACTGTTCAATCAGTCGTGTCTTATCTATATAATAGAAATCTTCCTGCCGCAATTTTTCAAAATTCTCAATTCCAATTGGAAGTTTTTTTAATCCTGCCATCTTATATCCCCTTCCATTTATAAAGCATACCTTATTATTGTTATCCGTCTTATTACTTTTCATAATAGCATGAATCCTACTGTAATTCCAGAAAATAATGCAACCTGTTACTATCGCAAGTGACAGTGGCAAGCGAAGTAAAATATGTAATAATATGATTGAGATACTTGCAGAAAATATTAACAGAAATGGAGGGTGATGAAAATTATGAAGATATTGAAAAAAGCAGGAGGGATTCTCCTTGTAATAATCGGAATATTCTTTTTTGTATCTGCTTTAAAGATGATCTTTGTGGATAACCCCAAAACAAAAGCAGCTCTGAAAGACGCAGTTTACGTTGATGCAGCAGATACGATCGACCCGGAAAACGATGGAAAGACAGTCATTGTATGCGGCACATTTGAGCTGACTGAACCGGCACATGATGATGAGCTTGGACTGGACTTTGACAGCATCCGCATTTCAAGTTCAAAACAGACAATGAAATTAACAAAATCTTCTTCCAAAAAGAAGGAGGCAATGACTGACGACGAAAAGAAATATGGCGTTCTGGAATGGAATTCATCTTTCAGCAGCATGCCGGTATCAGGCCAGGGGAAAATTGGAAATTATGCACTTTCGCAGGATTTTATTGATGATATTATGCTGACCAAAACCTGGGAAGATTACGACAAGGCAGCATTATCATCTGCCGGTTATACATATGTACCGGATAACACCTATACACAGAAGCATTTTATAGAACCATCGAACCAGACTACACGTTCACATAAAGAATATGATGTTCGTTATTATTATTCTGCTGCTGATTTCGAAACAGGGCAAACCGTAACTGCTATCGGCATACAGGACGGACAGACTCTCAAATCCACACCCGGAATCACAGAGAATCTGATGAAAAATAAACTTGACCGCGATGAAGTGATCAAACAGGGCGGCACCCCAGGTGTAGGAGCCCAGATCTTTTCAGTTGTTTCCTCATTGCTGTTAATATTGGGAGGGTTCCTTCTTATTATATTATGAGAAATAAATCTATAGCAATCCTCTTAAATGCATTATTTACGAGGATTGCTATAAAAAGAGGATATTACTTTTCAATTCTAAGCATGCGATATCCAATGCCAATATGTGTCTGGATGTATTGCACTCCATTTTTCTCAGGCTCCAGTTTTTTTCGCAATGTTGCCATAAAAACTCTAAGAGAAGCAACGTCATTATCCGAACATCGTCCCCAAATCTGCTGGGTAATATAGGTATGTGTCAATACCTTTCCCACATTGCGGGACAAAAGGCAGAGCAGCTTATATTCTATAGGTGTCAGATGCAATTCCTCTCCCTTCAGATATGTACAGCCTGCCGTATAGTCTATCTTTAATCCACCATTCTCAAAAACAGAGCTTTCTATCTGCTCTCCGCTCTGCATAACCGCAAGTCTCCTCTGGGTGACACGGATACGCGCAAGTAATTCCTCAACAGAGAACGGTTTCGTAATATAATCATCCGCTCCTGCATCCAGCGCCTCTATTTTATCTGTGTCCTCACTTCTGGCGCTGATCACAATAATCGGCATATTCGACCAGGTACGGATTTTTTTTATCACTTCTACCCCTTCCATATCAGGAAGCCCCAGATCCAGAAGAACAATATCCGGATTGTGGGACGAAGCTTCCAGAATGGCTGAAAATCCGTTTTCTGCAGCCAGATATTTATAGTCATGTGTTTTTAATGTAGTAACGATCAGATTGCGTATGGGTCTGTCATCCTCAACCACCAGAATTAATGTTTTATTCATTTAATGTCACCTCGCTTAAGGGTAAAGTAAAAGTAAAATTGCATCCATGAGGATCATGATCTGTCAAAACCAGGGTTCCTTCATGTGCTTCTATAATAGAGTGGCAAAGTGCCAGTCCAAGTCCCAGACTTCGGTGACTATCCGCAACTGTTGTTTTCCCTGTATAAAACATCTCAAAAATATGTGTTTTCATTTCTTCCGGAATTCCCGGGCCATTATCTTCCACACTTATCTGCGCTTTTCCATCTGTTTTCGTTCCCCGAATGCAGATCACAGAACCCGGTGGTGTATATTTTATTGCATTGTCAACTAAATTTACCAGAACCTGCATAATAAGACGTACATCCATACGTGCAAGAACAAGTTCTTCGCAGTCTGTCACAATTTTATAATCATCATGTTTCCGGCTGATATGCCTCAGGGATTCTGCAATCACCTCATCCAGAAGCTGGTCTGTAAATTTAAATTTCAGTCTTCCGTCATTCAGTCTGGTAATGGAAAGCAGATTCTCCACAACTCCGATCAGCCATTCAGAATCATCATAGATATCGCTATAAATCTGATGTTTTGTAGCTTCGTCCAGACGGTCGCTATTGCCAAGCAGCATATCTGCATTACCGGAAATGGAGCAAAGCGGCGTACGAAGATCATGCGAAATCGCCCGAAGAAGATCTGCCCGCAACTGTTCATTTTTGGCCATAACTGCATTTTTTTCTTTTTCTAATGCATTTTTCGCATTTTCCATTGCAAGCGCACATTCATTTATTACAGACAACAGGATACTGTATTCAAAAGTATCCAGTGTTTCTTTTTGCAATGGTATCCCGATCACACCGTAAACATTATCCCCGCTCCGGATTGCCAGATATAAACATTTAGCCTGAGGAAAATGGTGTGTGGACGCACCGGCATGCTGTCTGTTTTCACAGACCCATCTGGCTATCTGCTGCTCTTCTGGTATCAAAAAATCTTCTGTGTCCTCTTTTTCCCCGGAAAAAAGCTTTCCCTCTGATAAAGTTCCGTTTTCTACTACATATGCTGTAATACTGCGGTTTAATAAACGGAGAAGCTGTGTACAGGTGACATCAAGAATCTCTGTTTCCCCTTTTGCATTTTGCAGCAGACGGTCTGTATCGAACAGAATCTGTGCACGAAAAGCAAGCTGTGTAGACAGCTTTGCATGTGTTTTCAGCTTTGCTGCAAGTGCTCCCGTAAGTACGGATGAAATAAGCATTATGAAAAATGTCACCGGATAACCCACCGCATAGGTTTTGAAAGACATCCTTGGTTCTGTCAGAAAAAAACAAAATAAAAATACACTTAAAAAAGAGCCTGCAACACTGCAAAGATAGCCATCTGTCACAATCGAAGTAATCAAAACCCCCAGAATATATATGGTTACAATATTCGTATCCGTAAAATTCAGTTTCTGAAACAACAGACCAATTAAGGTGCATACCACAAATATAAATACCGTCAGAAAATAATCCTTTGCAGACGGTTTTTCCATAGACCATGTAAATGATCGTTTCTGATGATTCACATTTTTTAAATTCATCCTGTCCCCCACCTTTTTTACTGTTTTGAAAATTATATCATGGGGCTGTGTTGTGGTCAAAAATCTTTTTTAACTAGTACAGCGAAAATTAAGTTTCTGCTATATTGACGCAGGATGATTTCTTCAGCTG
>OGOT01000849.1_pt1 | contig 23803 bp, 23 predicted proteins | sample 1552791 | NCBI WGS metagenome assembly OGOT01 (sample SAMEA2580160, study PRJEB22360) | human gut metagenome | biome: human gut; feature: human-associated habitat; material: faeces | place: Denmark | collected 2008/2010
GGATGCCGCTCGGCAGGAGGTTGAACAGAACGACCAGCGCAATGACGGCGGCCGACACGCAGAGCGCGATTTTGACTTGCTTTTTCATGGTTTTTACAGTACTAAGGTTAAAACAATATATGTTATCGATACTCGGGCAGCAGGTATTGGATGTTCATGGCCGCCGTGTGCATGATCTCCCGCGCATTCTCCTCCGATACGGACAGCGGGCGGGTGAACTCGCAGAAGATGCTGCCTATCCAGTCGTGGCGGTTGAGCCGTTTGATGATGGCCGCCCGACATCCGTAACTCGAAAGGATGGACTTCGCATATTTGTCGTTCACCTGCTCGTCGATGTCCGTGATGTAGAGGAAGAGGTTCTTCACCAGATCGCTGCTGAACTTCGGCACCTCCGAAATCGGAAGGCCCTGCATGTGCGGTTTCATCGGTTCCACCCCTTTGCGCTTGACCTCGTAATAGACGGACAGCAGACTCTCGTTGCCGAGCGGATGCGGCTGTACGATATAGACCCGATCGGCATCCAGCTCGTGCAGGACGCTCCACAACTCACCGTACACGATAGACGAATTGTCGGCCCGACGGATGCTTTTCGTCTCTTCGTCCTTTTTGAACTTCTCGATTTTCAGGTCGGTCAGCTTGTTTTTGCTGTACTGGTTATAGGCGAACCACGCAGCGATAATAGTCCCGAGGGCACTGATGATTGCGGGGAGATATTCCATAGCGATTTCAAAGGTTAGGCGTCGTGTACATGCAGTGATTCCACCTCTTCGCGCTGCGCCACCCGCTCGGCTTCGAGCGCAGCGAGGGTCATCTCGTTTCGGTTGTACTCGGCGTTCGCCTCTTGGTATCGAGCGAAGTCTTGGGGATAGGTCTCGCGGAACGATGCGCCCGTCTTACTACATTTGGCGGCCCGCTCGTCCGAGGAGGCCATGATCGCACGCAGCGCCAGCTGCCGCGATTGCAAAGCGTCGATTCTCTTTTGCAGTTCCATAATTATAATGATTTTCGTTTTACAAGGCGGAAACGGGCCGCACATGCTGCGTTATACATTTGACGTAGGAAAACAAAACGCCTTCGGAACGATAGCTGATGAATGCAGCGCCGAGATCACCTTCGCAGCTCGTCCAGTAAGAAGCGGCGTTTGCCAATAAAGTCGCCTTTCCGAGACGCACCAGCGTGCGGTTCACGGGGTCGCGTTCCACATCGTCGGCCGTCAGTACGCGGTCGTGCAGGAGCAGGTAGAGTTCTTCGACCGACGGCAGCCACCAGCCGCCCGCTTCGAGTCCTGTCGTCGCACCTTCGACCGCGACGCCGTATTCGAGTGCGGCCGCTGCGGCCGGATAGCAGGGTTTGCTTTGACCGTAAATATCGGTGAAACGCAGGCCGCCGATCTTTGCTGTGTTCGTCCTGCCGTCACGCAGCATCGCTCCGTAAGCGCTCGGATACTGAGCCATGTGCTCGCCAAAGAGATACGACGCATAATCCGGATATATTGCGCGCAGCTCGGCGCAGAACTCCGATGTCTCGAACGATGCCTGATTGACGATCGTCGCCGAACCGAGCGGCACGTTCGAAGTCGGGACGGTACCGTTTGCTGAGTAATATTGCAGGAACATTTCGGAATTCATTCCCGCCCGCGTACCACTCACGCCGTTCTTGCGTCGAACGTATTCGACCGTCTGACCCTCGTCGAGCAGCAGTCCCGTAAGGGCTGCTTGATAGTTCGTGTCGTCAGTCCGTGTCGTGAGTGTCGCCCCGCTCACCGCTTCGACCGTCGTCCATGATTTCGCATAGCCGTTCGACGTGAGAACGACGCGCCCTGTCGCCTCGTCCGCCGCAGCCGACCAGCCGCCGCGATCGGTAACGGACAGATTCACATCGCCCGTTCTCAATGCCGTATTGACAGCTGCTGCGAGGTCGGAAAGCGTGGCGCCGGCGGTATAGGTGATCGTCTTTTCGTATGTGTCGGCGAATTTCAATACGATCGTTCCGCCGGCCGGGAGATCGAAGCCCGACAGGGCGACCTCGTAAGAAGCAGCCCAGAGGAATATAGTCGAATTGTCGAGCGAGACGATCAGCACCTTGTCGCCTTGCCGTGCATAGACGACGGCCAGCGGGGTGAGGCTTTCGGGGAGCTGTGCGGCCGAGAGGGTCTCACCCTTGACGAACCGGATCGCACCGGCCGTCTTGTCGTAGACCGCGCAGTCGCCCGCGGCGGCCGCATCCTTGCCCACGACGACGTTCACGCCGTCGTAGATGATTTCGTTGTCGCTGGCGATGAGCGAGACGGCCGATTGCGTCGACAGACGATTCGTGTCGGAGGCATACGCCGCACGATCCGTATATTTGTTTACTTGTGACATAGTATTGAGGTTTTAGAGGTTTTTCCAATCCGACACGGCCGCGTTGCCTGTGGATTTGTAGACGGCACCCGAGGCGGTGTCGATGTAGAGCTGGCCCGCACGGTCGGGTGCTTTCGCCGGAGCGCCGCTGCCTGTCAGGATCAGGTTGTTCGAACCCCACACGCCCAGCTCCCTGACCTGTAACCTGGGGATCACGGCAGCGCCCGACCGCACGGCCCCGGGCGGCCCGCGAACGGTATGAGCGTCCGTTCGAGGGCCGTGACGCGGGCTTCGAGGCTGCAATCCGACGCAGCAAGGACGTTGAAGGCATCGGAGTCTCCGGAAGGCTGGTCGTAGACGAGCACGGCCGTGCCGCCCGTTGCGGTCGGAACATACGGCAGATCGAGGCCCGCGCCCGACGTGTCGCGCCACTTGTCTGCCAACAAACCGGCGGCGATGTATTCGGCGACCAGTCCGGTGCGCATCTCACCCGACAGAGGCAGCATATACCGTTCGGACTCGCCGCCGTTCCATAGATCGACGACCTCCGAGGCCGTAAGGGCGTAGTTGAAAAGACGGCACCCTATGACGATGCCTTTGAAGGAAGACCCGATAGCCAGATATTGCAGATTCAGATCGTCCGAGAAGTTCGAGGCGGATATTACACGCCCGCCGTTCAGATAGACGACGATCTCGTTTCCGTCGTAGGTTCCCGCGACGGAGTAATAGGTATCGGGCTCGATTCCCGTCACGACTCTCGGTGCGGCACCCCTGCAACGGAATACAAGATTGCCGTTGACAAATTCCAGAATCATCCCGTAAATATTGCCCGAAGTGGCAACGACCGTCTGTGTTCCCGATACGTCGTGGCCAGTCTTGAAATTAGCTGCTATCGTTCGGGCGCCGGGGAACAGCAACGCGGAGGCTGCGGAGCGGAAGTTCCCATCCGTGGTATTTACTCCCGTCTGACGCCCTTCGAGAGGGGCTATCTGCGACGATTTGACGAAGCCCGTCGCGGGGTCGAGGTCGGCTTTGCCGGTCACCATTCCCGGAATCTTTGCGGCCTCTTGATTCGCATTTTCCGCAGCGTCGTCGGCCTTCTTGGCCGATGCGTTCGCCGCTTCGGTGGCCGCAACGGACTGGTCGAGCAGATCGTCTATCTCCTCGCCCGTGTGTCGGCTCTGGTAGTAAGTGGTATTGTTCTCTGCCATGATCGTATTCTTTTAAGAGTATTGTTTCAATAAGTATTCGGAGCCCGTGTATACCACCTCGAAGATGTTGTGGTTGTCGTAGGGAATCGAGTAGGTCGTACCCGAAGAGTTGCTTCCGAGCGGGCGGATCGTCGGCCCCAGCGACTGAATCGTGGCGTTGCCGAGGGCGTGTTTCCAGATTCGGAACACCTGCCCTTTCTGAGGCACAGCGGGCAATCTGACCGTAATATCCGCGTCGTTGACGATCGCCTCGTAGTCCGCATCAGTCAGTTCGTAGGCCCAGTAGGCATTCGACAGGATGCGGACGTTGTGGCGCACGCCGTGGATCGCTCCATGCGGAATGTCGAGTGCGATGTTGTCGACCATGGCCCCCTGCACGTCCAGTTGCAGGCCGTAGGCTTTGTCGTCGAGCGACGCCTCATTTCGGATAATGCCGGGGATCGGCACGCCGAGCACCGCCGGTGCGACATTGGTTCCGATGCCGACCCACACCTTTTTGTCGGAGAACTTGACGTACTGCTCGTTGAGCGACAGCCCGGACGACGTATCGTCGTCGGGGTTGCCGGCGGACACGACGCCTATACGCCTCTCGGCGATCTCGAATTCGCCGATCGAACCGCTCTTCGCATCGACCTTCCCCGCGATTTCGGCGTCCGAGGCATAGACCTTGCCTGCTTGTGTCACGCGGAACGGCGCGGTATCCATCGAGTCCTCCTCCGATCCTGCCCAGAAACGCACGCTGCCGTCGGTCGTCCCTGCGCCCGTAACGCCAGCCTTCGCTTTCGAGGGATCGGACTCGTCGCCCAGCAGCACGGTGCCGGTCGTGACGAGGCCGTTTTCGATGACGGTCTTCGTGTCGTCGCCGGTAATCACCCAGCCCTTCTCCCCGTAGTAGGTCTTCGTGTATCCCAGCGGATTCCCGTCGGCACCGACGGGCGACCACGTGTCGCCGGCCTTCATGTCCGTCGGCGGATCGCTTTCGGGATTGGTGTAGCGGTGCGACGCCTTGTCGCCCGCGGCTTTCTGCGCCGCATCGATCCGTTTGAGGATTGCGTTGCGCTCGGTGTAATAATAGCGTATATCGTCGTAGTCCTCTTCGACGGGAATGTTTTCGGGCGTCGAAGCCGTATATTTGGCAAAAGCGGCGATCGCCAGGTCGTATTGCTGGTTGTAGTTGTTCGTACTCACTTCGTACAGGTTCGCCTGTGCGACGATCGTGTCGTGCTCGGCCCGGATGTCGGCCTCCTGCTGACGCATCGCCGTCTTCTCGGTGGGCGAGATCACGTCGTCCGAGGCCCATTCGTCGAGCCGCTTTTTCGCCGCTGCGGCCTCCTTCGCCGCGTCGTCGGCCGTCTGCTGGGCCTTGTCGCTGAGCCCCTTGTACACCGCGTCCAGCGCATCGTAGTAGGCCGTGAACAGCTCGGCCAGCCGGCGCGGATCGAAGCCTTCGGTCACTTCGTCGTCGTAGAGCCGCATGGCAGCCAGATAGTCGCGCAGAGCGAGGTAGGCCGTCGTCAGCGACGATGCGGAAGCCTCGCCGCTGCGCAGCATGATCTGCGCGTACTGCTCCGACTGCGGCGCGGTACGCACGAGGAAGATTTCGCCGTCGGCCGTGGCGAAGACGGACAGCCCCTCCTTTGCGGCGGCGATCTGCAACGCATGGTAATACGAACCGCTCCCGCCCATCTCGACGACGCTCGCCGCACCGTTGATCGTCTCCCACTGGATGCGCATCTGCTGCTTCTCGACGATGTCGAATACCGTGTCGTCGTTCATTGCGGCAATCGCATCATTCGCATCACTTGCTGCTTGCTGGGCTTTGTCGATCTGTTGCTGTGCCGTAGTCCATTCTGAGAGATTATGTAGTCCGGAGCTGTTCTTGCCTATAACGATGTCGGCTTTGATCTCCATGCGTCGCCTTGTGGCGCCTTCCCTTCGTTGATACGTGATGTATGTCGAGTCAGGATCGGAGAGATCGCGGTCTCCGAAGAATATGTCGCCGTAAACATACATGTAGGCTTCGCCGGTAAAAGGGTTGACACCCTGCCCGACATAGTTTTTCTCCGAGAGGGTATAACTGTCGATGTGTGCGAGTATGACGATAGAACCCCCGTCGGTGGCATCGATGACTACTGCCGATTGCCGTGCAACGTCAGTTCTATTACCGAACTGTACGATATTGTCTCCCACGTCGGGGATTCCGTTGCCGTCAGCGTCCGTTTTCGAGAGATCGACGTAGCTCTCCGTAACGGCCGTAACCAGACGCCAATAGTACTTTATAACCGTATTGCCTTCGGCGGCGTATCGTTGGCAACGAACTTGGTCGCCGACTTTAAGGCCACTGTACTTAGCGCTGTCGTGATTGTTGTAGTAACATCGATATGCCGTTGTCGTCTCTTCTACCGATGTGCATTCGAATCCCCCGCAGGAAAACACCGTTTCTCCGGTGACGAAATCCGTTTGCCGGATGACGAGTTCATTGAAAACAGCATCCTTGCGCACGATGAGCCGATCGGCCTCTACGACGGAATTGCCGGCTGCATCTTTATACATTGCATACCCGGCACCGGAGAAATCTCCTTGTCTGAAATCGCGCGATACGATGTCGCCACCGACAGCTACATCTTCCGAGAATAACGTGTCACCTTGTACTACACCCCCTTTTCGCTTGTTCAGAAACAGCGTCTCGATCGCTAAGGCGGAGTAGGTGTTGTAGTCGGTGGGGTATGTAAGATCGTATTTCGATCGTATGAGGTAGATGCCGACCCCTGACACTACACCGATTCGTTCGGCATAGGCTGCGGCGTAGATGCTCTTTTCGATCTTTCCGAATCGGGAATATGCCGTGTTGTCACCGACGGTGTATGTGGCGATATATTCGTTGTAAAGTTTCTTTTCATATCCTTGAATGCGAGACAACCGCCCCTGCTCGCCGAATCGAGGGCCGATGAGTAACACTTTCTGCCCGACGTCGTAGTTCTTGTCGTTCTCTTGGCAATATACTGGATTTGTGGGGCACGGGTATACGTCGGTGTCGCTGCTGTTTTTCGCTGCCCATGATTTGCCGGCTTCCAATAGCTCCTGTTCGGCTTCCCGTATACGCTCTTCGGGTAGGTTAACGCCGGTCAGAACAAACGTGTCGCCGGGTTCGGGATGAAGGCTTTCGTTGGGAATTATGATCGGTCGTTCCTCTCCCGAATCCTGCGTCTGCGCAATGATTTCGAATTTCTTGTCGAAATGGCTTTCGTTGATGCTCAGTTCGAAATCCCAGCCATTGAGGCTGCCGCTGGTAAAATGCGCTCCTATCGTTTCTCCCGCGATCAGGTCGTCTGGTGTAAATGGAGTATCTGCACACACCATGACGTAGGCATCGAATTTCGTCCCGTCATCCATCGAACGCTCGACAGTTTCTATGCTTGTAACGGTTTCCGTATTCTTGGGATAGATGTCTTCGAAAAAGGCAACTTGCTCCACAATGTCGTTGGGGTCGAGCGGCGTCCATGCGTCGATGTATTGCTGGCCGTTCGGCAGGTGTAGGCGTGTCTCCGATATGTGGTTGGTCACTCCGCCTTGCTCGGAGGAGGCGTAGTCGCTCGTAAGGTTGCGAGTGGAGCCGAAGACGTAGAAACGAGTGCCATAGTTCGAGTTGTCTCCTTTCTGCTCGGGAATAGAACTTACGACATCGCCGAGTTCGAACCGTTCGGGTGTTCCGAATTCCAGCTTGCCGAAATAAATCCATATTTCATCGCCGTTTTCGACCGTCCACCACTCCACGTCGAATGTTTCGGCAATTGTGTTGATCGCATCCCAGCAATAATCGGCATCGAAAGAGACGAGTTTCACTTGCTTTGCCAGATCGTCAGGTACGCCAGCCACTTTCCAGTCTGTCGTGCCCAGAAAGGCGTTCATGTTGTCGGCGATGAGATTACCGAAGGATGCGAGGTCGGTCGTGTCGCTGAACGTCGCTTCGTCATTGGCTCCTTTCAACCAGAAGACCTTGCGGCGCTTCATGTGGTTTTGCCGTGCTTCGAATTTAGGCGTGTATTTATATCCGCCTGTCGTGGCATTGTATTCGGGACGGGCTTTCTGGGATATGATCTCAAATTTTCGTCCGCCATATAATATATAGCTACCCGTTTTGAAATCTACTTGCTCTGCGGTCTCGAAAGACAGTTGGACGTAATAATCGCCCATGAGTTCGTATTTCACGATAGCTTCGCTTGTGATAGGAGCCTCGTATAACTGATAGCCTTGTCGATCGAATATAATCATGTATCTTCGTCGCTGATGTGGTCTGCATCCTCACAGACACTTCAAAGGTCGTTATGTTCGGCACATTATGCAAGAGTATTGAAAAAAATTACCTTGTGTAGAATAAATTATTTATAAAACATTTGTAGGTCTAAAATATTAGACCTATATTTGTACTACAAAATAGAATGAAGTATGCCAACAATATTGAACATATTCGGACTGCGCTTTTATTTTTACTCTGATGAGCATTTACCTATCCATGTTCATATCGAATACGGCGACAGTGATGCAAAAGTAGAGATTGCAACCAGGGAGGTGAAGTACAATCGGGGGATCAAGGCTAACGATATGCGAAGAGCTCTGGAAGTTATAGAGTTGTATGAAGATGAAATCATTGCCAAATGGCATGAATATTTTGATGATGAAAAATAGATGGATTATGGAAAGAATCGAAAAAGTCTGGTTTGGCGGTGGGAATGTTTACATCTCTACCGATAAGGGCGGACAATACCATCGTCCGTTAGAGTTTTTCCCGATACTCAAAGAGGCTACTGATGAACAACGAAATTCTTATAAGATAAATAAGTTCGGAGATGCCATACGATGGGCGGATATTGACGAGGATATTCATATATCGAGTTTTTATGAAACATCCGAGCCTGATTTGAAGAATAATGTTATCGCTGAAATATTCGCTCGATTCCCGCAACTGAATGTTTCGGAGGTAGCCAGAACGATAGGAATACACAAAAGTTTATTGTCTAAATATATTTACGGTACCAAAAAACCGTCTGCCAAACGCACTGAGGAGATTATCGAAGCTATAAGACATATCGGGCGTGAATTGGCAGCCATATGAAAATGGAAAAGACGTGAAATTACAGAGATGTAACCTAATAAATAGTTTTTTAGGAGACAATATAATATGCCGATAGTCTCACGGGAAGATAGAAAACAATAGCCGAGGTTTTGCCTCGGCTATTGTTCACTAATGAGAGGGGGGCTTTATGCTTTTAGATAATATCCAACAGTTTGAATCAATATATCAGATATTTTATATATGTCATTCAGCGATTCGATGAGGTGCTTTGTCCCATTCTTATTTTCGTCGAATGTCTCTATATATTTTTTGCCTCCATTAAAATGAAGCCTACAGATGGGTTTTCGGTTATTATTGTCGAATAAAATAGCAAAATAACTTTGGGCATCACGATAAACTACTCGTTGTAAGTCCACTGTATTACAAAGAATCGCCCGAACAATATAAAAACCTTGCAATTCTTCTTCCGTTGTAACAATTTTCGATTCTTCGGTTGAAGATGTTTCAGATTCGGTAGAAACATCAACAGCAGGAACTTCAGGAGTAATAGCGGATTTAAGTCGCTTGTTTACATAGTCATTAGTAAATAATTGGAATGCCCTTTTTACCATTGGAGTGAATTCATCCATTACACTTTTAGTGACTATTCCATTATATACTTGCTTAATGATAAATTTGGCAAATTCTTCCGATGGTTCAATGCTCTGTGCTGAAATATAAGCCTTTATTGCATTAATGTATTTTAATTCTGTTGCCGAATTTAGAATCCGATTTATATCATACTGATCGTGGCAGAACTCTTTGAGTTTATCAATATGGCTATCTCGAAGATCAAGTAGATTTATCTCAAAGAAAGGCTTATCATCCATTTTATTCGGAGTTTCAAGATCAGCAAAAAATTTGTATGTTATGCCATTTGTCAAAACTCCGAATTTAGCTTGCGAAACATGATAATATCTGAATAATTGAGCTTTGTGTTTGTCCAGATCAGCAGACCAATGCTTACACTCGATAAGCATGATAGGTTCATTATTTAAGCGAACCGTGTAATCAATTTTTTCGCCTTTTTTTGTGCCATAATCACAGTCACATTCTGGTGTTACTTCTGCGGGGTTGAATATATCATACCCCAAAGATTGAAGAAATGGAAGAACAAAGGAGGTTTTTGTTGCTTCTTCCGTTTTGACATCGTTTTTAAGTTTTGCGACTCGATCTGCTAAAACAAGTAATGAATCTTTAAAATCCATGATTGTCGTATTTAGGTTAGTATAACAAAATTATGAATTTAATTTGTAAATACAAAAATTATTATTACCTTTGTAATGCTTATCATACCATAGAGGCGCATAATATGGCCTAATTTTATAGGCTTTTTTTATGCCCTTACATAATTTACAGCAGTGATGCCCTGTGCCGTTATTGTAATGATGCGGCAGCCTCTATGGTGATAAGCAGCAGGTAGCAACACTGCTGTTTTTGTTGCAAAGTAAATGCTTATCACCATGAAAAACACATCGTTTCGAGCCTTTGTTTTGGCTCAAGCTGCAACTATTGCAGAACAAATGTCCGATAACATTCGAGTTATCGAAGAAAGCAAAAATCAAATCAATAGACTTTTATCAAAGCTTCCGGCAGAATATCGTCCCGATATGAATGCAGTTATGTCAAGTGCAGATCAAGTGGTTTTTGAAGCTCGCCAGCGCCTCGACAGGTATCAATCTTTAATTGCATAGGCCATGAATACTCCGCAGACATTCAGTAATGAAAAATTCGGCCGTGTGCGGATAGTCATGGTCGACAATAAGCCGATGTTTCTTGCAAATGATGTTGCAAAAGCGTTGGGGTATATAAACACAAGGGATGCAATATCCAAACATTGCAAGGGAGTCGCAAAACGCGACACCCCCACTAAAAGCGGAAATCAGCAAGTTTCATATATCCCAGAATCCGACGTATATCGCCTTGTCATGCGTTCGAAACTCCCGCAGGCAGAGCAATTCCAAGACTGGGTTTGCGACGAGGTATTGCCGACTATTCGTAAAACGGGCGGTTATGTCGCTGCACACGACAATGACACGCCCGAAATGATTATGGCTCGCGCCGTCCTTGTAGCGAATGAAACTATTGCCAAACAGAAGCAGCAGCTCGAACAAGCCCACAAACAGGTTACCGTTCTCGCGCCCAAAGCCGAACTTATGGACAAGGTGCTCGACACCGACCAGAAGATCGATGTCGGGCAGTCGGCGAAGATTCTCGGCCTGCCTTTCGGCCGCAACACGCTTTTTCAAAAGCTGCGCGAACGCGGCATCTTCTTCTGCAATCGCAACGAGCCGAAACAAGAGTATATTAACCGAGGCTATTTCGAGTTGAAAGAGAAATTGATCGACCGTAACAATCACGAATCTTTCACGGTCATCAAAGTCCTTGTCACGCAGAAGGGCCTTGATTTCTTGGCCCGGCAATTCGAGGTTGTCCAAACGCCCAAGAAAATGGCGACCATAAAATGACCCCTGTACAATCCCAATAGCTCACGTTGAGAGCGCTCCGCAACAATGCGGAGCGTTTTTTGTTCATGTCCTGTTTGCGGGGTTCGGCTCGTTGAATTTTACCGACAATTTCGATGTACACCGATCGGCGGACAAAGAATAGCTATTGGAACTTCCCATATAGGTTAGGTGATAGTTGACGTCGTTTCCAATAGCCGGAACATTGATAGTAACCTTTCCGGTCTGCAAGAGCGTGTAAAAGCTCCTGAGATTGGCGAGATGATCTTCGGGCGTACTTCCCATTATGACAAATGAGAGTGTTACATCGCGTGCGGCAAGGAGCGGGTTATTGTACAACACCTCTTTGCCGTTTTTGAGACGGTCGTCGTTTTCGACGAAATCTTTCAGTCCGGCCGGCGCGAGAAGATTGGCGATAAACGAATCTCCCATGACGATGCCGATAGACTGGGCGTCGGTTCCATTTATAAAGAGGTCTCCATTCATTTTATTTCTCGGTTAAGACTTTGCGTAAATATAATACAGCCGAATCGATTACGTCATATCCCTTTGAACTGACAAAGGGGGCATAGAACATTCCCACGTCTAATACGACGCCCGTGTTGGGTTTGTCGGCTTTGTCGAGCATCTTGTTTGCCGAATCACGTGCGTCCCAATAGATCGCATTCTGATCCCCGATGAAGCGCACCTTCTCTTTTCCGGCATAGGTGACGACATATCCTATCGAGCTGCGTAAGTTCCACGTGTGATTGAGATAATTGGCTTTCTGCTGCTGGATTTTTACCGCTTCCCTGGCGTGTCCGTCAAAATAATCGACGACTTCTTTTTCGATACCGTCGATGAATTTGTCGAGATCGCGTATGTCTTTCTTTATTTTCATGGACTATATCTGATTCGTGTTCCTTTTGATTGCCGCAATATCCTCCGCCATGACTTTCAGGGTGGCATTCATGGCTGAGGTAGTGTCGTTGATCTGTTGAACCTCCATATACGTTTGAACGGCATATTCGAGCATTTCATTATTTACACGCAAGGAAGACGATACGACGTATTGTACCGATATTATTGCATTGAGGATTTGGTTTATCTGAGCTGTTTGGGGCATTACGGCACCCCGAATGTCGGTGACCTTGCCTTGCACATCTGTGAAACGTCCGTTCAACTCACTGGCCGTATCTTGCGACATTGCCTCGAATCCTTTTGTGGTCGCAGACTGAGCGGATGCAGATGTTTTATCATATCCCGTAGCTTCTGCGATTTGATCCCGCAGTTTTAATCCTTGCTGCACCATGAAATCCCATCCTTCACGCAAGTCTTTTATCTCTTCGGAATCCAATCCTCCGCCGCTTTCCATTGCTTCGGCGAAATCTTTATACCATTGCTCCATATCGTCTTTGAGCAGTGCGTCCAATTTCGTGCGGAGCATCGCCTTCATCATATAATTCGAGAAATCATTGGCGAAATTCTCGGCCGAAGCGTCCATATCCATCAAAGTATCGACGAAACTGTCATACAGGCTGTCGAACGAGACTTGTGTCAAGGCTTCGTTCAGCAATTCCTTGTTCTCTTCCAGCCTTTCATTCGATTCGATGAGTTCGTTTATATACTCACGTACTTTTTCAGGAAGATAGCTCCAAATGATGTCCGACTCCTTTAAGGAAATAAGTTGATCTGCGGATAGGTCTCCGAGATTCATCGTCCCGGAAGCAAAAGCTTTGGCATAGTCTCTTCCGAGTAGTTTTACCAGATCCAGGTAAAAATTGGAAACTTGTGCCGCAACTTCGTTGAAGTTGTGTTGTGCGGAATGCGAGCCACTGCCGTATTGCAACATCTCGCCTTTGATTGCCTTTATTATGTTGCGCTGCTCCTTCAATGTCGCTTCTGTGGCGTCTGCGGCTGCTTTCACAGCCTCCGTACCTGTGGAGCTTGATATGAGGTCTCGCATTTTGTCGGCGACTTCTCCATATTTATCAGCTAAGGCGTTTGCGCTTTCAATATAATCTTGCATATCGCGTCCTTTGCCGGCAAAAAGAGTTATAAGTCCGCTGACAGCAGTCGCCGCCAATGCAATACCGCTCGTAATTCCGCCCATAATAGAAGAAAACGATGCTTTCCCCTCTTCCTTTATTTCATCTTTGATGGATTGTATGGATTCCGAAAAGGTTCCGGCAGATGTGGCTATTTCGCCCATAACGGAGAGAGTATCGGCAAGTTCAGGTGCAAATTCTTGAAGACCTTTTGCAGCCTCTCGAACGGAATCGGCAATGGCTCCGAACGCCGTAGCCGCCTCTTTCCAATCTTTATTATGGGTAGATTTCTTGGCGCCGTTAAGCCGCTTTTCTAAAATCTTGATTTGTGCATTTAATTTATTTATCGTATCGAGATATTGTTTCGCTTCTGGGGTTTCGGACGAATCTAAGGCATTGAAAGCGTTTCTCGCCTCCTCTAATTGTTTTTTGGTTTCGGACATCAGTTTTTCCAATTGCGCTACTGTCTTGTCTGCTAAATCCTTCGTCCATGCTGATGCTTCGACCTCGAATTGTGCTATTGCCGCATTGCGTTCCGCTTCGAGTTGTGCCCGCTCTCCCTCTGTTTGCGCCTTTGCCAGTTTACGATCGTATTCGTCTTTGGTTGCTTGAAGCCGCTCCCGAAAAGTCCCGTATTTTATTAGATATTCATTCCATTGGCGGCTTTCATCTGTATTTATATTCGATACCTTTCTATGAGCCGTAATTTCCGCACCGGCCCTCAGTGAATCGAATAACTTCTGTTGTTGCTCGGTCAAGCCTTTTCCTTGAAGGGCAATAATTTCTCTTTCCCATTTCTCGATCTCGGCTATGCGCTTTTTGTAATCGAGGTCGATTTGGGCAAGACTCTTTTCCGATCCCTCCCGCATGGAGTCTATTTCGGTCTGCTGTGCTTCATATTGCAGTTTCAACAGATCGTCTTGAAGCTTTTTGCGGTTTTTTTCTGTTTGCGATGCGTTCTTTGAGGCGTTTTTCTCCGCTTCCTTGAACGCATCGTTCATCTCATCGGGAGTAAGGGTTGTAAAAAGTTTCTCCGCTTCGGGCGTGAGTTTCTCATTCGCTTTTTCCAATGTTTGGTAGAAAAGTTGGGCGTCACCGTTGAAATCTTTTTCGATGCGTTCCCAGATCGCCTTGCCTTCGTCTCCGAGCTTTTCCAACTCGCCTTGAAACCTCTTTCGGGCCTCCTCTAATCTGTCTTCGGCCGCTTCGATACGGCCTTTTTCTTCGGTAGAGGCAGATTCTGCTATATAATAATACAAAGTAAGGCTACCGTTGGGATTAGACTCTTGCAATCTACTCGCCTCTGAGCTAAATTTTTTATTATACCGTTCTTTGGCGTTCGTTGCATTTTTTAGCGCTTTCGTATATTCGTCATAGGCGCCACCCGTCAGTTTTATATATTCCAAACTTTCGGTATTCTTAGCTATGATATTTTCCGCCGCTCTGGCTTTCGCGACCTCGATGATCGCATTTTTCAGGTTGTTATATACGTCGATAGCGTTTCCGACCATTATCTGTTCGGTGCTCATATTGGAGAAATAGGCAGGGTAGAGGTCTTGCAACTTCTTTACGGCTGTCGCTCTTTCTTTGTAGGGCTTAGCGGTATCTGTCGCTGCATTGTAAAGAAGGTTCAATTTCGTGATTTCGGCTTGGGCACTTCGCTGTCCTTCGGCCATTGTGGCGTGAAATTGTTGCGCTGCGATCTTGGCCGAATCGAGCGCTTCTTTTCCCTTGAACAATGCGCCGACCCAATCCACGATTTCTTTACCATATAACGTTAAAATAGTAACGCCAGCCACAAGAAGAGTTTGCCAAGAGATAATAGAACGGGCGATCTGTTTCCATACGGGGACAAATGACTCTCCGCTCTTTTTCAGAGCTTGGACGGACTTGCTCGCACGTGCTATTTCGTCTGCCAATATTGGAATGTTGTTCGATATTGCGGAAAAAAAGACTTGCGGCCCATATGCCAATGATGGCAATTCTCGTGCGACTTGTTGAATAGAAAACGATAGCCCGTTCCATCCCGAGGCATAGTTGCCGACATTACGCTGGTGATTGCCGATAGTAGCGTCCAGCTCCTTGATTTTTGTGTCGAGGGCCTGAATATTTTTGAGCAGGTTTTGTCCGAATGCACTTCCTCGTTCTCCTTCGTCGAGCGATCTGTAAACTACCCGCATCCGGGAGAGAGCTTGCGACATTTGATCCATTGAGCCCTGTGCGACCTGCTCCAACTTGATTTGGTTTGCTACTTCTTGCCGCATTCGCGAAATGGCCTGCTTGTTTTCTTCATAAGCCAAAGAGAGGGACGTCCGGCGTGCAATTTGTTTATCCGTCAACGTAAATCCATCTCGTTCGGCCTTATTTAAAGCATCATATTGAGCCTTCAAACCTCGATTCGCGGCCTTTAACAGTTCTATTTGCTCGATATTCTCACGTTTTGCAAGACTTACTTTATCTAATTCCTCCAATAAGCCCCTCCATGCCTCGGTTTCCGCTTTGACGGCCTGCGTTCCCGCGGTGGAGCCGGCCGATGATGGAGTGGCGGGCGATGCGGCAGTCGATTGCGAGACCGTTTTCGCCGCCTCGTTCTGCATCTGTGCGATCCGCTTCATGGCCTGCTCGACACGAGCTTCCATCTCGGCGATTTTTCGGTTTATAACATCGAATTCTTTGGTTCCCGACGGAATATCAGCCAGAACCTCTTTCAATCGTTTGAGAGCCGCGATAAAGCTATTAAGCTTATCGGTCTCGGCGTTTATTTTGAATGATAATACGCTCATTTGTTCTTCTGCTTTCTTCTTGCGGCCATCTCCTTGCCGCTGCCCTTAACTATTTTCTTTTCATCTCCCACAAGCGACCGCACCTTGTCTATCATCATCAGCATCATGGTAGGGTAGTTTACTCGCTCGAAGGCATCTTGGTAGCTGATGTTCAGGTGTTCCATCATGGTTGCCATGATACCTGCGATGGAGTTGTTTCCGACAGTCTCCACGATGGCCTTTTTCCGTGTTTTGTCGATTTTTACCGATTCCAGCAGGTCTTTCCCCGTAGTGACATCGGCGATTTTCTGTGCCGCGATTCGGATTTGCTGGTAGTCGCCGTAGTGTCTGGCGTACCATAGGAACATCCGTTGTTGCCAGCGGCGGTGAAACAGTAGTTTCGACATCGTTTCCAACGAATATTGGTGTCGTCCGTCGGTGGACAGGTTTAGCCGTTCGTTCGCAAAAGCCCGTGCGAGGTCTTTGATGCATGGCTGATACGCACGGAAACTCAACCGCCCGATCCGCACTGTCACATGATGTTTGTTCAGCAGCGAGGCGGCGACGATGCCAGCAGACTTACTCATGATCTTTTGCGATTGACATCGAGAGTTGTTCCATTACGGCTCCAATTCCGACAATGTCTTCCAGTGGTATCATTTTCAATGTCTTGTTGTAGGCATCGAACAACTCTTCGAACGAGGCCTTTTTCATAAACCTACGCCTGAGAACTATGCGCTTTAATTTGCTGAATATGCTTTTGCTGCCAGAAATACCCAATGCGACGCTTCGAGCCATTGCCGCGAGACATTCGATACTTTTATCTGGCTCTTTTTTCACGTCCCACGCTTGCATGATACGTGTAGCGGTTAGAGGCGACATTTTGTATATGCTGTAACCTTTTCCAGCTATGCGGAAACTAATAAAATCCATATCTCGAATAATTGAAACAACAGGGGCGAGGGGCTTACGCCTCCCGCCCCTTTCCGATGTGATTGCCAATCGTTATTTGGATGATGCGCTCATTACCGAAGCAGCCTCCGTGACCTCCGATGCATCGAACCAGTATTCGGACGATACCGCGGTATTATCCGGTTCCAGTGCTGTTGCAACGACGCTGATAGCGACGGCATCGTCCGTCTCGGCGTTCCGCGCCACGACCGAAGCCTTCGGGAATACGCAATATTGATCGTCTTCCGTAAGAGCGATCATGCATTTCTCGATGTTTGTAACGCCGCGGGCTCGTTTCCATGATGTTTCCGTACCGGTTCCGCCCATAAATGCGGCTTTCGTTTCATAGTCGTATTGACCGATGGCGAAATTCATAGTGACTTCACCCATCTCTTTCGACTGGCGATATACACCGTCGGTCAGTTGATTTTTGTATTGTGTCGTGGACGGTTCGGCTTCGTCGAGGCTCCACGTGTCCTGGTGGACGTTCGGCACCTTCTTGGTGGTAGGGTCTTTGAGAATGGTTCCCAGCATCGTACCTGTCAGGTCTCCGGTGACTTTCGCGGGGTCTGCATACCAGATGTTTTTGATGCCTACGGCTGTGATAGTTGCCATATTTTAATCTTTTTTTACGTTTAACACTCTGAATAGGGCCCGGACATAGATATAGTGGCATCCGAGGTCTTTGTCCTCTTCTCTGCCGATACCTTCATATCGATAACAATATGGTGTATTATCATATATTCCATAGGCCCACGGTTTAAATTTTGCTTTTGCGATTCGTTCAAGTTCACCCAGTCGTTTCAGGTTCGCTGTTCCTTTGACATCCGGAACACATAGATTCACCGAGATGTAACATGATTCCCAATAAGTCGCCGGAGATTGTTCCGACGGTGTTACGACTACGATCCGCTCGTCTTTTATTCGTCCTTCCGGAACATTCCATGTAGGAAATGTCTGGATTCCGAAATCGGCGCAGTCGTGAATCAGGATGTTCTGTGCTTCGTTGGTGGTTATCATTGTACAGTGCGTTTATAGCCATATTTTCGTATATTCATACCTTTGTCCGCTTTTGTAGAAGCCCTGCACGGGGTATGAGACCGAATCTTTCAGCGTGGTGCCGATAAGAGAGTCGGGGCGATGGTCGAATATGTTTTTCCCGCATCTGTCCAGGATGCGCACCTCCTCGTTTTCTTCGATTGGAAGCACATTAGCCGGCATAACTACTTCGTAGGTATATCTGATCACTTTTCCGTTAGGCGATTCGATAAACCGAGCTTTGCCGTCGTATCGGGCATTGCACTTGGTTACTGTCAGCCACTCGTTTGTATCGAGATTCCAGCGTTGAAGCGTATAGGGGAACCTAATCATAAATCTAAGAAGAATATCTGGGGTGTAGGATCGAATTCCGAAGCAATATCGGTAAGGCCGTTATCCTTTGCGAGAGCGTGTATGCGGCGGCGCAGTTCCTCGACATCGTAGCCGAAAGAGCATCCGCCGTTGCTTTCGGATGAAAGGACGATAAGATGTTTTAGGACATCGATAGCGGCTTTTGCCACAGGCACCTTGTTGGACGAAGAATACTCTTCGTCCGCCGATAGCCCCGTGTCCATGCAGGCTACTGCAACTAAGTTGTCATCCACGTCATAGGGATAGAGCCGAGCCGATATTACTTCAGAATTCCTCATTGTCGGTGGGTTTAACCGTTCATCGTCGATAGATCGAAAATGGCGATCTTGTTCGGTGCCGTGAAGTTGGGAATCCATTCGGCTCCATACTCCATAAAGCGGCCCTCGTCGGTTCGCCAGTTCGAAGTCCACATTCCACCATCGAGGCGCGTGTACGTCTTTCCCGGAACGGGGTCTGAGATTTCATAAGGCTCATGCCACATCATCTTGCCGATCTTGTCTTGCGGGAGTAGCGTGATGCGGTCATCCTTGAAAACCTGTTTGTTCGTGCCATCTTCCAGTGCAACCATGTCGTCGATGATGCGGATAGGCGGAAGCCCGATGCCGGAGAACACTTGATTGGCCATCGCGTCGGTGATGAGTCCGCCGGCCAAAGCAACTTGTGCTCCCGACATAATCATCTTATAAGTTGACTTGAACTCAGATGAGCCGACGATGTTCTTGGTGAATGTCGAACGGGACATCTCCATGACAGAAAATCTGCCCATTGTCGGGCGCAGGGCCTCGATCTGCTTTTTTAGATAGGTAATGAAGTTGTCCTTATCCCCCGTTGTCGGCTTGATCTTCTTAACGGGTAGTTCCATGTCAAGCAATGTGATTCCCTGCGGATTGTCTGCGAGCGCTACGGAAGCTATGCCGTCCGAACGAAGGTCACCGACAACGATGTCCATACGTTTGTGCGGCGCGAGGCGAATTTGGCGGACGTCATCCACGATATAATCGATGATTGCGTTTAAGGCCGCCACTTGATCGGCGGGGCGCGCTGCGTTGAACTTATCGATGAGTGACTTAATCATATCCAGACGGTCATTGTCCATCTGGTAGCGGTCTCCTAAATATGCGACCTCTCCGTATCCGCTTCCGAGCGATTTGCGTTGACGCAGGGGTTTGTTGGAATTCCGATCGATGATCGAGCCGGCCGTAACACCGGTGACGGTGCCGAGGTAGGCTTTGAAAACGCGGGATTTGGTCTCTTCGAAGTCGAGATAACGCTTCCAAAAAATCTCGTCGTCACGGGTTACCATCGAACGGTCAATGACTGCCTTGAAGACTTCTGTATTGTTGAAAAGGGTTTCGAGTGTCAGTTTCATTGTCGTTGTGGTTTAGATAGTGAAAAGGAATCGGGCCGTAAGGGTCTCTTTGTCTTTGGCCGAGATGGGTGCATAAAGTTTCGACTCCTGCACCTCATAGGCCCTGCCGATGACAGTGATCGTTGCACCTGTCTCTACTTTCGTTACAGCGTAATTGAGGAAGTTTGCGGTAACCTTAGGTGTCGTACCGTCTACTGCTGCTGCTTCGAAGAGAATGTCCCCTGCTTCCGGCGTGAGATTGGCGGCACTCATCGTGAGTTCGTCATAGTTGGCATTGGTGGTACTGATGCTCGAAACGGTTGCACCGCTTGTACCGTCGCCCAGGTGCATACCTTTGTAGGCAAGCGACCCTTTTGCGATTTTGATCTTTGTTCCGGATGACACTTTCTCTACTACTTTGACGTTCTTTACCGCGGATGCTTTGCGCGTTGTTAGATCGACATGCAGAGGCGTTAGCGGCATCAGCATCGTCCCGGTCGGGACATTCGCGTCCTCGAAGTTGAAACCTCCGGAGAGTCGATACACCGTATCGACTCGGCACAGTTCTCGCAGTACGTCTTCCGGATTCAGTTCATAATGAAATCCTGCTGGCATTTTTTACGGTTTTTTTGATTTGACAATTTGTTCTGTCCCCTGCTCAATCAGTTTGGCGATGTCACTTCCGTTATCGGTCATGCCGCCACCCTGTGCGGGCGGTTCGGAAAACTCAAAACCTGCGTCCGCCAATTCCTGTCTTGTACTTTTGAAATATTCATCCAAATCGGCGTCTTGGGTGATGTTTAACTTGGCGGCGAATTTCTCGGGAATTCCGTACTCTTTAGCTTTCGATGCGATGGCTGCGGCTCGCTGTGCGGCTTGCTGATTCTGTTGTGCGGCAGCTGCCTGCTCCTCTCGGAGGGTTTTTAGTATTTCCGCTTTGAATGCTTCGGCATCGAAGGGTTCTTCGGGTTCGTTTCGATTACTCTGGCTGCCCCCATTACCAGTTGTCGCATTGCTATTGGCTCTTGCTTCTTCTACGGCTGACGTTACCCGTCGGTCAATCTCAGCCTGCATTGCTGAAAGGGCTGACTTCTGCCCCTCGACAATAGTGTCGAAGTTCTCGTCGTTTACCAATCCGGTTGCGGCCAGCGACTCGGCCACCCCCTCGATTGCTTTTGCGCTAAACCCCAGGTTGCTGAACTTGGTTTTCAGCGCGGAAAAGATTTTTTCTTTCATGTTTTTTCGTTCTATATGGTTTTGGATAAGTCATCATATCCACATTAAAAAGGTCTGCCGGCTAATGCCAACAGACCCTCCTAACCTAACAACTGCATGGAAGTTATTTCGTCCTATGTCTGTTGGCCTATATCTTCATAGGCTCTGCGACAAAAATCTATACATTCGGCACATTATCCAAATTATTTTATATAAAATCAAGTAAAAAACAGAGTTTTTTCTCCATTATGATGCTTAATTTGGATGAGTTTGTTGATATTGAGATGCTGTTGTCCTATTTGTTTGATTGTTCCCTAACTAAAACACCCGATTTTCTTCATTTTTTGTTCAAAAATGTTAATCTGTGGACTCGGAAGCATTGCTTGTCGATTTGTCCGTCTGCTCTTCTTGGATCTCCCTGATCTCGTCATCTATGTCATCGACCAGCCCTGCCATCATGACTCCTGTTTTAAGGGATGCAATAGGCCGCCCGCAAGCATCTGTGGCATTCTTGATCTTCTCGGCGATGTCGTCGATGGTGAACGGTTGTATTTCAGTCTCTATGTCAATAGTTTGTGACGCTTGCATGAATTCAGCATTGAGCGATCCCACAGCAGATACAAGGAAGTTATATCGACGTTGGATATGTTCCCCGATAACCTCGGCGTGGTTATCTATTGCGAGGTCTGTACCCATGAATAAGAAGCGGAAGGCTCGGCCGGAAGGGACGTCACCCAATCCTCTCAAAGAATCCAGGGACAGTTGGGGTGTATTGGTGAGTTGGTAGGCTTTGCTCCACAACCCTTCCAGCTCCAAGCGCACGGCATCGCTCGCCTGATCCCAATTCAGGTAGTACACCTTGCCGCCGTTGGTGATCTTGATTAGACGGTTTTTCCCCGATTGTTGTGGGGTTCCATGTATTTCTCCTTCGAGAATCAAATAAGGAAAGAAGCATCTGTCGATGCAATCTGCAAAGTTAGACATCAAGCGCTCCAAGCGCTCTCGAATGGGCTTGATGTTGTGACATAGAGCTTTGGGGCGCCATGAGTAGATGGTCGGATTCTTTATAAACCCATGTTTGAATTCGTTGACTTTTATCCAGTCTGATTCCATACGCCATTGATAGACTTTTTCATCTGTCACGGTCATGAAATAGGTTGTCTCCGTGCCGTCAGCCTCTTTTACGGAGTATTCGCGGCTCAATGCCAGATAGTCACCTTTATCGTCGAAAAGAGGATATAATTTATCGCCACGAAACGGCGACCATATTGCACACCGAAGCTTGAATTGAGGCATTACATTCCCACCAAGCACCCCTTTCACCTTTGCGAGAATCTTGCGCCAAAATCCCTCGTCTTTGACGACATACCAGTATTCGGCTACTTCGGTTTCGGAGAGCCACGACCGAACGATGCGTTTATTGTTGTAACGCATCTTGTTCTTCTTGTTGATGCTGTTTATAATGGACAGCAGGGCTTTTTCCTTGTCATCATTGGGGTTGCAATTAATTTTTGGGTCATTACCCACAGCCCATGCAGTGTGAATGTTGACAATATCCTGTTCCAACGGCAACATGATGCGGTTTGTAGGGTTGATGTCGTCTTTCTTGTATTGAGGAGGGATTATTTTCCCTGTTTTTGGGTCTTGACGGCCCTCCTCGACGATCACTTTGTTGTCGGGGCGAATTTCGGGATCCATGACGTCATGTTTGTCTGGGTCCCAATCTTTATATAGGGCTTGTGCATTCGGAAGCGGGGTGCGGCGATATTTTAGGTAATATATCTTTTCTGCCTCCGAGGGCATGGAAAGGATTTCTTTTAGGGTTTTCATGTCGTTTCGTTTGTTTATGGTGCCTTGCTTCAATACAGGGTATTGGGTTGTTATTAAAAGTATCCTTCGTAATTCTTAACCTGCTTAATCTTACCCAGAATCATTCCTAAGACATAATAACGTACAGCATCTATAAGGTGATCTGCCTGTCCATCTTTGGGCATGTTGATAGGGTGTCCGTCTTTATCTTCATCCCATACATAATTTCGGAATTCCATTAACATATTGTAAGAGCGTTCGGTAACATATATTTCCATTTCGAGCATCTTTTCGATGCCTGCAATAATGGATCGTCCGCTTTTATCAACTGGGTATATTGCTATTCCGGCGTTTCCGATCTCATCAACTAACCGAGGGTCTGCGGATTCAGACATAACCTTTAAATCGGGGTATTTTTTGAGCTCAGAAATAATCTCATTGGTGAGCATGTGGGTCTTATAGCACAATTCATCAATATAAAGAGCATTGCCTATAACTCCGCATTTGGCTATTGCCGTAGGGTCATTCGAATATCCGAAGTCTTGGCATAACGCAACTTGTTCACACCATTGCGGGAATTCTTTTACTGTGTTTATTTTCTTGAAAATAGCGCCTTCTGCTACATCTACCCACTTACCCATTACGACGTGCGCGTACTTGTCCGGATTCTCCACTTTCATGCGTTCGATCTCCCGCAGAAACTCGTCGGACAGGTTGTCGAGGTTATCGAGATAGGTAGTATGAATATGCAGGACATTGGGATGTGTGCTGATCTGCACGTCTACGCCGTCAATATTCACCAGTTTGTGGGTTTTCTCAATATACTTGCGATAGATGAAGTGATTGGAATCCGTCGGGTTCATGATGATGATAACTCTGTTCTGAATTCCTTTTTGGCGGATAGAAAGTACGAGTTTATCGAAATCCGCTTCGCTTGTCCACTCCTCAGCTTCGTCGCATACAAATGTTGTGATGCCCTGTATGGATTTCAGCTTTGCCGTCTGATTACCTGATGATGTTTTGATACCTCGGAATAGAACTCGACTTCCAGATACGACGTTTTCAATATCTGTTTTTGTGATATTGAAAAATTCTCCCGTACCATCGGCTTCTATCTTCTCGGTTAATTCTGGGGTTACTGCTCTATCCC
>OGOT01000862.1_pt1 | contig 23455 bp, 20 predicted proteins | sample 1552791 | NCBI WGS metagenome assembly OGOT01 (sample SAMEA2580160, study PRJEB22360) | human gut metagenome | biome: human gut; feature: human-associated habitat; material: faeces | place: Denmark | collected 2008/2010
CTATGATCAGGTCACCGACCATTTCTGGACTGGCTTATTGCTGGTGCAACTCTCCAATATCACTTTTGCCATCGGCATGGTGGGTTACAAACGTCTGATGGAAACTCGCCCGATGCCGCAGCATAACGCCTTTGCGTGGTTCTATCTTGGCGCGTTCCTGGTGGCAGTGATTGCATGGTTCTTGCTAGGAAATGCGCAGAAAATGCCGCAAACCACGTTGCAATGGGGCATTCTGGTGTTTCTTGGCGTGGTGGCTTCCGGGATTGGCTACTTTATGTGGAACTACGGCGCGACGCAGGTGGACGCCGGAACGCTGGGCATTATGAATAATATGCACGTTCCGGCAGGGCTGCTGGTAAACCTGGCTATCTGGCACCAACAGCCGCACTGGCCAACGTTTATTACAGGCGCGCTGGTGATCCTGGCCTCACTGTGGGTGCATCGTAAGTGGGTCGCTCCGCGCTCTTCACAAACGGCAGATGATCGCAGGCGTGATTGCGCGCTGAACGAATAAACGCTTCTGTAATCGGCTTACGCTGCTCGCCATCGCGCACGGCGGCGTACAGTCGGCTCCACAAGCCTTCGCCCAGGGTTTTGGTGACCACCAGACCCTGGCGTTCAAAACTCTCCACTACCCAATGCGGTAGTGCGGCAATACCCATCCGTGCGGCAACCATCTGAATCAACAATAAGGTGTTATCGACGCTTTTCAGTGACGGGCTGACGCCTGCTGGCTGAAGAAAATGCCGCCAGACATCCAGTCGGCTACGCTGCACCGGATAAATCAACAGCGTCTCGCTGGCGAGATCTTCCGGTGTAATTCGCGTTTTTGCCGCCAGTGGATGGTCAGGTGCTAACACCAGACGCACTTCATAGTCGAACATCGGCGAATAATGCAGGCCACTGCGCGGCAGAATATCGGACGTCATCACCAGATCCAGCTCGCCCTGTTGCAACGCAGGCTGCGGATCAAACGTTACGCCCGATTTAAAATCCATCTCCACCTGCGGCCAGTTCTTATGGAAACTTTCTAATGCGGGCGTCAGCCACTGAATACAGCTATGGCACTCTATGGCAATGCGCAGGCGCGTCTGCTGCGGTTCATTGCAGGCTTGCAGTGCCTGGCTAATTTGCGGCAGCACCTGATTTGCCAGTTGCAACAGGATTTCTCCCTGCGGTGTAAAGCGAAGCGGCTGGCTTTTACGCACAAATAGCCGGAAGCCAAGGCGTTGTTCCAGATCGCTAAACTGGTGAGACAGGGCGGATTGCGTTTGATGCAACGTCGCCGCAGCGGCTGCGAGTGAGCCGCAGTTCCGCAACGCTTGTAGCGTTTTCAGGTGTTTTACTTCGATCATGAAAGTCCTTCACTTCGGCATGAATAATTTGCGCTTGAGGAATATACAGTAACCGCCAATTATGGATGTGTAAACATCTGGACGGCTAAATACTAAAAATTCCATAAGGGGCATATAATGACAATTCTTAATCACACCCTCGGTTTCCCTCGCGTTGGCCTGCGTCGCGAGCTGAAAAAAGTGCAAGAGAGTTATTGGGCGGGGAACTCCACGCGTGAAGAACTGCTGGCGGTAGGGCGTGAATTACGTGCTCGTCACTGGGATCAACAAAAGCAAGCGGGTATCGACCTGCTGCCGGTGGGCGATTTTGCCTGGTACGATCATGTACTGACCACCAGTCTGCTGCTGGGTAATGTTCCGGCGCGTCACCAGAACAAAGATGGTTCGGTAGATATCGACACCCTGTTCCGTATTGGTCGTGGACGTGCACCGACTGGCGAACCTGCGGCGGCAGCGGAAATGACCAAATGGTTTAACACCAACTATCACTACATGGTGCCGGAGTTCGTTAAAGGCCAACAGTTCAAACTGACCTGGACGCAGCTGCTGGAGGAAGTGGACGAGGCGCTGGCGCTGGGCCACAAGGTGAAACCTGTGCTGCTGGGGCCAGTTACCTACCTGTGGCTGGGTAAAGTGAAAGGTGAACAGTTTGATCGCCTGAGCCTGCTGAACGACATTCTGCCGGTTTATCAGCAAGTGCTGGCAGAACTGGCGAAACGCGGCATCGAGTGGGTACAGATTGATGAACCCGCGCTGGTACTGGAACTGCCGCAGGCGTGGCTGGACGCATACAAACCCGCTTACGACGCGCTCCAGGGACAGGTGAAACTGCTGCTGACCACCTATTTTGAAGGCGTAACGCCAAATCTCGACACGATTACTGCGCTGCCTGTTCAGGGTCTGCATGTCGATCTCGTACATGGTAAAGATGACGTTGCTGAACTGCACAAGCGTCTGCCTTCTGACTGGCTGCTGTCTGCGGGTCTTATCAATGGTCGTAACGTCTGGCGCGCCGATCTTACCGAGAAATATGCGCAAATTAAGGACATTGTTGGCAAACGTGATTTGTGGGTGGCATCTTCCTGCTCATTGCTGCACAGCCCTATCGACCTGAGCGTGGAAACGCGTCTTGATGCAGAAGTGAAAAGCTGGTTTGCCTTCGCCCTGCAAAAATGTCATGAACTGGCATTGCTGCGCGATGCGTTGAACAGTGGTGATACGGCAGCTCTGGCAGAGTGGAGCGCTCCGATTCAGGCGCGTCGTCACTCTACTCGTGTACATAATCCGGCAGTAGAAAAGCGTCTGGCGGCGATCACCGCTCAGGACAGTCAGCGTGCGAATGTCTATGAAGTGCGTGCTGAAGCCCAGCGTGCGCGTTTTAAACTGCCCGCGTGGCCGACCACCACGATTGGTTCCTTCCCGCAAACCACGGAGATTCGTACCCTGCGTCTGGATTTTAAAAAGGGTAATCTCGACGCCAATAACTACCGCACGGGCATTGCGGAACATATCAAGCAGGCCATTGTTGAGCAGGAACGTTTGGGACTGGATGTGCTGGTACATGGCGAGGCCGAGCGTAATGACATGGTGGAATACTTTGGCGAGCATCTGGATGGCTTTGTCTTTACGCAAAACGGTTGGGTACAGAGCTACGGTTCCCGCTGCGTGAAGCCACCGATTGTTATTGGTGACGTTAGCCGCCCGGCACCGATTACCGTGGAGTGGGCAAAATATGCGCAATCCCTGACTGATAAACCGGTGAAAGGGATGTTGACCGGCCCGGTGACTATTCTCTGCTGGTCGTTCCCGCGTGAAGATGTCAGCCGTGAAACCATCGCCAAACAAATTGCGCTGGCGCTGCGTGATGAAGTGGCGGACCTGGAAGCCGCTGGAATTGGCATCATCCAGATTGATGAACCGGCGCTGCGCGAAGGTTTACCGCTGCGTCGTAGCGACTGGGATGCATATCTCCAGTGGGGCGTAGAGGCCTTCCGTATCAATGCCGCTGTAGCGAAAGATGACACGCAAATCCACACCCACATGTGTTATTGCGAGTTCAACGACATCATGGATTCGATTGCGGCGCTGGACGCAGACGTCATCACCATCGAAACCTCGCGTTCCGACATGGAGTTGCTGGAGTCGTTTGAAGAGTTTGATTATCCAAATGAAATTGGTCCAGGCGTCTATGACATTCACTCGCCAAACGTACCGAGCGTGGAATGGATTGAAGCCTTGCTGAAGAAAGCGGCAAAACGCATTCCGGCAGAGCGTCTGTGGGTCAACCCGGACTGTGGCCTGAAAACGCGCGGCTGGCCAGAAACCCGCGCGGCACTGGCGAACATGGTGCAGGCGGCGCAGAATTTGCGTCGGGGATGACGAATATTAACTAGTCACTGTAAATTGCAGTACGATAATGGCTTCCAGCACTGGAAGCCATTTTGCTATGTATGCCAGGTATGATGTGGATCTTCAGGAACAGAAAATTAATTGCGGATTTCTTAAATATTCTATGCACCACTGACAGGCTTTGCCCATACCATCGGAACGAGCGGCAAGAAATAACTTGGTGGCGTGTTTATGTTCGCGCATTGGCTTTTTAAGCAATTTACCGCTGTTCAATAACGGCAATGCCAGATGATGTGGAATATAACCAATACCGACGTTTTGTTCTATTAAGGCGATTGCCGTAGCGAAGTCAGGAACAAAAATGGGTTTTTGTCCTTCCAACAACCAGGCTTGCATCGGGGGGAAGTTAACGGAGGTATCGCGGATACAAACCGCTGGATAATGACGCAATTCACTGTTTTCTAATGGATGCCGCTTCGCTGCCAGTGGGTGGAGTGGGCTGACGACAAAATCCCATTCCATTTGTCCGACCGGTTCGCTAATGATGCCTTCACTGCTTGGCACTGCATGAGGAGCACCGTAGACCAGATCGGCACGCTTACTGTACAGCGCATCCCAGCAGCCGTTGTATACCTCAAGATCTACCGTCAGTGTTGTTGATGTGAATTGCCGTTCAAAATCTCGAATAAATGCCACCAGCAAATCACCAGGAATAATATTGTTCACCGCAATTGTCAGTTCACGCTCAATACCATCGTGAATCAGCACTGTGTTGCGCTTTAATGCTTCCAGGTCGCCAAGAATAGTTTTGCTATGTTCGATGAAGTAACTTCCCGCTGGCGATAATTCAATATAGCGTCCCTTACGAATGAACAGTTCAACGCCCAGGCTCTCTTCCGCTTTCTTGATGGTGTAACTGATAGCGGAAGGGACTTTATTTAACTGCTCGGCTGCGGTGGTAATGCTCTGGTGTCTGGCGACCAGATGAATAACACGAAGCGTTTCGTCTGAGATGAACATAAGGCTCCCTGGTCAGTGGTAAAGTGGCTGAATCTCTCCAGATTCAGCCGTAATCATTGCCTGAGTATACCCAGGAATTAGCGGTGTTGACTTGCCTGACTGAGAATCGCATACGCGATACATGCCACCAGAATCGAGTCTACCGAAGGGATCGTCGTCAGGGTGAATAAGCCTTTTACGGTCATAAAGCCAACCGCTGCGCCTATGATCCATGCTGCGAATGTCAGCACTTTAATCTGTGACTCCTGGGCTAACACTGACTCTTGATAGCCATTACGGCGATAAAGGAAAAAGTCAGCGATATAAATTCCGGCAACGGGTGGCGTGGCGATACCCAGGAACAGCAGAAACGGAATAAACCACGCCATAATATCCATACTGCCTACGATGGCGGAAAGGATACCCAGCGCCACGGTAATCTGCCATTTGGGAAAGCGGGTAAGCAGTGTGGAAACCACCAGCGTGCCCTGGAACATATTGCCCGCGTTACCGGTGACGCAGGCGAAAATCAACAACAGCGCCGCAGGCAGAACCGCACCGAATACCGCCATCGCACCCAGTAAAGATCCCTGACCACTAATGGCGCTCGGCGTTGCACCCGCCCAGTAGAGCAGAGGGTAGGCAACCAGAAACGTCACGCCTGCGGCAATCAGCGCATGTTTGCGGTTATGTACAAAACTACCGAAATCAGGCAGTGTGGCAACCAGCACAATAATGGTGCCAACAACGGTGGAAACGGCGACACCTGTATTCATCTCCACAATCGCCGCTGGTACTGCCACTTCGGTATGGGTTGCCACATAGAGGATGTAACACAGCACCAGCGCGATAACCGGCACGGCAACCTGGGCAATTTTTCCCAGAACGGCAAAGCCAAATGCCGTAGAGGCGACAAAAATGACACAGCCAGCCGCCACTAACAGTGCCAGTGGAACTTCCAGTCCATGTTGAGCCAGTAAGTCATGTACCGAATGACCAAACATATTGGCGGTAACGGCAATCCAGCCGAACAGACTTATCGCCATCAAAATGTTAATGGCGATGGCCCCTTTTTCGCCAAACGAATATTTCACAATGCCATACGTTGGTAGGCGGGCTTTTTCTCCCACGCTAATGGTGATGGCTGAAAGTAAGGTCAGAATGACGCCGCCTAACAATACGACGCTAATTAAACTGCCGCTGGAAAGTTGATTGCCGAGGCTTGAGGATGACAACAGCACAGGTGTGACGGCAATACCCAGCAAAATCATGGCAATACGCAATCCTGATGCCGTATTCAGATTCTCTTCTTTTTTACGCATAGTATGTTCCCTTTATAAATGCGCGTTACACAGTATGAAAATGCCCGGTGTATTTGCGCCAGCTGCCCAGTTCTGTAATTTCCCGTTGGCCTTCGGTCAGCCAGTTTTCTGCCAGTACGCCCAGCACTTCGCTACCATCGGCAAGTTTGATTTTGCCAATTGCCAGCCCAGCGGGTTCGCTCATTAACAGAGCGGCAAAACTGGCCAGCGGTAATTGCCAAATTTCTACGTCGACGTGTGTTCCTCCTTCATTCACGCGAATCATTCCCGGATGGCGATCATTAATACTCCACAACCGGTAATGGGCGTCAGTTCGGTCTTCACGGACAAAAATACCGCCCGCTTTTTGCATATTTGGGTTGAGTTCCAGGCCGCGCATCAGCGTTCCGTTAACGGCTAAAAGCGTTGTAGTCATTGTGTTCTCCAGAGAATTAAAGGGTTATCCATGTACCGCTCTGATGCGCCAGGGCTGCTTTTATGGTTTGCGGTGAAGTAATCAGGCCGCTGGCCTGTTTGCCTTGTTGCTGGCTGGCATTGATGAAATCAACAATGGCTTCCACTTTGGGTTGCATACTGCCGACACCAAACTGACCTTCCCGCAACAGCGTTTGCGCTTCGGCAACGCTGATAGCGTCGAGCCACTGTTGTTGTGGTGTACCAAAGTTAATCGCCACTTTTTCTACACCGGTGGGGATCACCAGCAGATCTGCGCCTAACTGACTGGCGAGCAGCGCGGAGGCCAGATCTTTATCGATCACGGCTTCCACACCTTTCAGTTGTTGCCCGTCTCGCACCACCGGAATACCGCCGCCGCCGCAGGCAATAACCAGATATCCCTGGCGCACCAGGTGAGCGATGGTGTCGTGCTCAATAATTTCCAGTGGTGCAGGAGAGGGAACTGTACGCCGCCAACCACGCCCGGCGTCCTCCATCAGCGTCCAGCCGAGTTGTTGTTGGCGTTGTTGGGCCGTTGCTTCATCGAGAAACGCGCCAATTGGTTTACTGGGGCTGGCGAAAGCATCGTCATGTGGGCTGACTCGCGTTTGTGTCACCAGGGCAATTACCGGTTTGTTTATGCCACGGCGAGCCAATTCGTTATGCAGTGCTTTCTGGAACATGTAGCCAATTGCACCTTGTGTATCACCCACGGCGTAATCAAGTGGAACCGGAGAAACTTCGTTACTGGCGAGTTCAGAGCGGCGCAGAATAAAGCCCACCTGCGGGCCATTACCGTGGGTTAGTACCAGGTCCCATCCGGCTTCAACCATATCAACGATATGCTGCACGCTTTCCATCACTGCAACATATTGATCGGGAATACTATTGCGTTGCTCGTCCTGAATGAGCGCATTGCCGCCAACCGCGACGACAGCCAGTGGCTTAACCATGATGGTTCTCCTTTGCGACGATCTCCGCCAGTGCACGTACAGCGGCGACAAAACAGGCCATCGGCGCAGTGGTGATCCCGGCACCAATTTGCCCGACCCCCGCTTGTTTGTGGGCGATACCCGTATTGATGACCGGTAAAATGCCGCGATCGGTCACTTTACGCGCATCAATCCCTGCTGCGGTGGGGGCAAAATTGAGGGCTGGAAGTGTAAATGCGGGGTTACCGCCGAGGGTGATGGCTTGCATCCGACGGCTGTTATTGGTGGCATCGGCAGGGGTGCCTCCCACAAATTTGACGATCGCCGGAGACGACGCCATCGCGAAGCCACCCACACCTGCGGTTTCAGTAATTGCGCTATCACCCAGGTCAGCAGCAGCGTCGTCAACGCCAAATCCGGGGAAGAACAGACCTTCAACGGCATTGGCAGGAGCCTGGAACCAGCGATCGCCAGTACCGGAAATCCGAATACCAAAATTCACCCCGTTACGCGCCATCACCGTAACCATTGAACTGAACGGTACATTGGCGGCGGCATCCATCATTGCTTTACAGGCGGCCATCGACAGATTGAGGAAGAAGTGATCGTTACCGGTGATAAATGCCACGACGCGCTGGATATGTTCCTGTGGAAGAGAGCAGGCCAGCAATGCCGGGAGCAGGCGCTTAATCAGCAAACCGGTAGCGGCAGCATTGCGGTTATGAACTTCATCCCCCATATGCAGCGCCTGCGCCATTAATGGCTTGAGTTCCAGCTCGCCGTGTTGTGCGATTGCTGCTTTCATTGCCGGCGCCAGTTCATCGCGCATCCAGGCCAGACGATTGAGAACTTCATCGTTATTGGCGCCAAAACGGAGAACCTTACCCAGACCTTCATTGAAATTGCTAAAAGTACGATGGCCGTTGGTTTTGTTTTCTACCACCCATAACGGCATCGACGGGCTGATGATGCCTGCCATTGGGCCAACCGCGTGATAATGATGACAAGGGGCAAGGTCGATTTCGCCTGCGTTTATTTGGTTTTCAGCGTCTTGCTGGCTGGGGGCCCAACCTTCGTACAGCATGGCACCAATAATCGCCCCTTTTACCGGACCACACATCTCTTCCCAGGCAATCGGCGGGCCAGAGTGCAAAATACGTTTTTGTTCAGCCATTGCTGGAATGGCCTCTTTAGCGAGCATGACATCCACCAGCACGGGCTGTGCTTCGAGATAACGTGTCATGGCGATTTGGTTGGCATTTTCTACCAGGGGATGACGTAGCAACGATGCCAGATCCAATCCAGCGTCAATATCGCCTTGTGCTGGTGGCTGCCAGTTGAGTGCAATTGCGCTTCCCCCGGCATGTTGAATATTGTCAGCAAAACTGTGTAGTCCCGCGTTCACGACCTTCAAAGGCTGATTAAATAAGGTATTCATGCGTTTAGCCCCTTTTTCTGCAACTGAGTCTGTGCAACGGTGCTGGCCCATAACGCCGCCTGTGCATTGCTGCTGGCGATGATGACCCCTGCATTTTGTAGTGCGCTTATCTGCTGACTGCGTATTTGCGGATCAGCTTCCGTTCCGCAAACGTGCGCAATCAGCAACGGTGCGTTATTCATGTCGATGTGTGAAAGTTGGTCCAGTAATTCGCTGGCAGGCGTCGTGGAAGCGCCATAACCAAGTACCAGGTCGAATAACACGACGGCAGTGTGTGAGTCGTTGAGTTCGTTGAGCAGACGTTGATTGCGCAGAGTCGGGTCGATCATTGGATGCGGTTTGCCACGGGTGAAATCATCGTCGCCCATATCGATCAACGTGTGATCTTCGCTTTGCCAGATATTTGCCAGAGCACGATTACCCGCAACTGGCGTATTGGAGGCTGCGATGAATCCCTTTTGTTGGCAGATAAGTTGCGCTTCGTAGCAGAAGGTTCCTCCGGCGAAAACACCGCGTATCGCCTGGCGATGGGCTGGCAGGCGCTGGCAGGCGTTTTGTAACATTGTGAGATCGTCGCAGGAAATTTCGGTCTCGATAGTCGGAAGTGGTTGATCATTCAGTAACGCCACGGCGATATTTGCGGCGCTGGCAAGTGTGGTGGCCGCGGTGATATTGGGACGTGCCAGATCATGCGGATTCGCACCGAGGAAATTCACCACCACGGGTTTTCCACAAGCCTCGGCACGCTCCAGAATAGTCCGGGCAACGATCGGTGAAGGCGGTTTTGAAATAAGCACAATCACGCGAGTTTCATCGTCTTGCGCCAGCGCATCTAAAGCGAAGAGCATCGATATTCCACCAATCTCTTCACTGAGATCATGTCCGCCTGTTCCCAACGCCTGAGAAATACCCGCTCCGAGCTGGTCGATTCGGCAAGTCACTTCCTGTAACCCGGTGCCTGACGCGCCAATAACACCAATTGCTCCGCGTTTCACCACATTAGCGAAGCCTAACGGAATGCCGTTAACAATGGCGGTTCCACAGTCAGGTCCCATTACGATGCGCTGACGTTCTCGGGCAAGCGTTTTGATGGATTTTTCCTGCACGATACTGACGTTATCGCTGAACATCATCACGTTCATTCCGAGGTTTAACGCTTTAATTGCTTCGGCGGCGGCGTAGTCTCCCGGTACAGAAATGAGTGCCAGGTTGGCTTCGGGCTCGGCTTCCAGTGCCATTTCCAGGCTGACCTTTTCCGGTGATTTAATGCCACTATCCGTTTCATCATCGGGTTTGCTGGTCAGACGTTGCTGGGCCAGTACCAGTGCTTCATTGCAAATATCTTCTTCACCCATGACTGCAATCACTAAATCATTGGGACTGGCGTTGATTTCGTTACCCAGACCCGCATCGCGCAATTGTTCGAGATTATTGGGCGTTCCCATGACGACCGAGGCCTGTTGAATACCGGGCAACTTGCTGATTTGCGCGGAAATCTGCATCAGAGAAACTGAGTCCTGATAAAGATTACTGAAAACTTTATATTTAACTTTCATGCTGTTACGCCTGTTTCATTCCGCCCGATAGCAAAATTCGGGCAAAGTATCCCCGTGTAGCCCCATAAACGGGCTACGGGAGAAAAGGTTGAAATCAATTCATGGTGTTCAGGGTTCGAAAGCCATGCAGCATTCCTGCAAGGCAATCTACTCCTGACGTTGCGCCAAATTGCATGACCTGTTCTGCACAGGATGCGATTGTCATTGCCGATGCGCTCCCAACCAGTTGTGCGAGTAACTGGCAAATCGGTTCTGAAAAATGTCCCTGAAGCGCACGCTCCAGATAATGACGACTGATATCCGTGGTGTTGTGCGCATGTTGATCAATTGCCTGCTGCAACCGGTATTGATGATCGGCAAGTGGTGCAGGGAGTTGCCATAACCAGAGCGCTGCCAGATAGCCCAACAAATAGTCATCTCCATCGGGCGTTAAGCCTTTACCAAAGCCGATCAGTTGTGGCACCTGGCGTTCCAGCGCATCTGGATGCTCCATAATCGCTAATCCCTGGTGCGTGAGACTATCCGGCAGGTGCAATGTGCTTTGAACGTTATGTTCCAGACAAAATAAAAGCCGTTGCGATGCCATCGTTGGGTAGTGCTGGAAAACCAAAGGGAATGCCTCAAGTGTCAGCATTCCCCCCACAAATGGCGACTGCCAGAGCGTTGCGTTATCGAGCGCCACACAAAATCGAGGTGTCCGCAGTAAGCCTGGGGTTAACTGAATGGGATCTGAATGGGCAATCTCTCTTCGCCAGTCCCAACATTCAGGTAGCCAGACTCTGGCAGCATCAGGGAGATTCAGATACGTTTGCGCACACAACAGAGTGATGAATGTTCCCGCGTCTGAATACAGATTTACCGCATGTTTAAAAGCGCTATGCAGACGTAAATCTTGCGTTTCATTCTGCGGGAAAATATATCCCAACGACGATGCGCAAAGCGTAACCTGTACCATCGGCGTTAGCCTTCCAGACCTGCAATAATGGCTTTGGAATCAGTAACCCAACCGAAAATGGCACCTTGTGCTTTGATCATCTCGAGGGCGTATTTCTGGAATTCCGGGAAATAGGAGCCGACACAATCTTCCGGGATAATGCATTCATAGCCACGATCATTTGCTTCGCGCACGGTGGTGGTTACGCAAACTTCGGTTGTAACACCACAAACTATCAGCGTCTTGATACCGTGGTTTTGCAAAATCAGATGTAAGTCGGTTTGATAAAACGCGCCTTTGCCAGGCTTATCAATCACCGGTTCGCCTGCCACCGGGTACAGTTCAGGAATGATGTCATGACCTGCTTCACCTCTGACCAGAATGCGTCCCATCGGTCCTGGTTCACCAATAAAGGTTTTTCCGCCGCGCGTCAGTTTGGCTGGCGGGCAGTCGCTTAAGTCTGCACGATGGCCTTCACGAGTATGAATAACCATAATTCCTTTTTGACGTGCGGCTGCCAGCACCTCTGTACATGGTGCGATAGCCGTGCGTACCAGTGAAACATCATTGCCCAGTGCCTCACCGAAGCCCCCTGCTTCGACAAAGTCACGCTGCATGTCGATCATGACCAGTGCAGTTGTGCGCGGATCAAAAGGTAATTCAAAGGGTTGAGCCTGAAAAATGGATTGCGTCATGGTAAATCTCCTGTCTGATGTTTAAACGATCCAGTTGTTCTGAGAACGAGTATTCAGGAGAAAAGCGGCACAAAACAGGAAAAAAGTTTGCCGCACAGCAACGAAATTTTTGCATTCAGCAGGTGGTGTGATGACGAATGTGAAGGGAGTCAAAGAGTGGCATACAGCAACAAATTTTTTGATGCTGTATGGTTTTGAGATTAAAAAAATCGTTGAAATTGTGTGAGCTTAATCATCAGATTTAGCGACTATGGCGTTACTTTTTAACACCATACTGTGTAAACCATTCCAACATTCGCTGCCAGCCGTCTTTCGCAGACTCGGCATGATAGCCCGGACGATAATCGGCGTTGAACGCATGCCCGGCATCCGGGTACACGATAATCTCTGCTTTCGCGTTTGCTGCCCGCAGCGCCTGGCGCATCGTTTCAACGCTCTCTTGCGGAATGCTGTTATCCTGACCACCATATAAGCCGAGAACCGGCGCGTTAAGATCGGTTGCGATATCAACAGGTTGTTTCGGTGAATTCAGCGTCTTATCGCCGGTTAATTTGCCGTACCATGCCACCGCTGCTTTCAGTTGTGGATTATGCGCGGCATACAGCCAGGTGATACGTCCACCCCAGCAGAATCCGGTGATCATTAAACGATGAACATCGCCGCCGTTGCGTGACGCCCAACTGGCGACATGATCGAGATCGGCCAGCACCTGCGAGTCAGGCACTTTTGCTACCAGACCGCTAAGCAGCGTAGGGATATCGGCAAAATCATTCGGATCGCCTTCGCGGAAGTAAAGTTCAGGTGCGATAGCCAGATACCCCTCCAGCGCCAGACGGCGACAAATATCGCGGATATGTTCATGCACGCCAAAAATTTCCTGCACTACAATGACCACTGGCAGTGGGCCATCGCTTTGCTTTGGTCTGGCATGGTAAGCAGGCATGTTATCCCCTTGTGAAGGGATAGAGGTGAAGCCCGCCACAATCGCGTCGTCCGGAGTCTGAACGATGGTCGAAGCGAGAGGCGATGCAGCAGGTGCAAATCCAGATTGTTGTGTTGTTGCCATGGTATTCTCCGTACCCTTATAAAAATGTTGCGCAATGTTAACTATAGTCAGCATGCAACAAATCACATTGCCTGAATCGGCTCATCTTTTATGCAGTCCTGCAGAATGAAGAGTGATTTATGTGATTTGCATCACTTTTGGCGGGTAAATTTATGCAACGCATTTTCGTCATGGTGATGAGTATCACGAAAAAATGTTAAACCCTTCGGTAAAGTGTCTTTTTGCTTCTTCTGACTAAACCGATTCACAGAGGAGTTGTATATGTCCAAGTCTGATGTTTTTCATCTCGGCCTCACTAAAAACGATTTACAAGGGGCTACGCTTGCCATCGTCCCTGGCGACCCGGATCGTGTGGAAAAGATCGCCGCGCTGATGGATAAGCCGGTTAAGCTGGCATCTCACCGCGAATTCACCACCTGGCGTGCAGAGCTGGATGGTAAACCTGTTATCGTCTGCTCTACCGGTATCGGCGGCCCGTCTACCTCTATTGCTGTTGAAGAGCTGGCACAGCTGGGCATTCGCACCTTCCTGCGTATCGGCACAACGGGCGCTATTCAGCCGCATATTAATGTGGGTGATGTCCTGGTTACCACGGCGTCTGTTCGTCTGGATGGTGCGAGCCTGCACTTCGCACCGCTGGAATTCCCGGCTGTCGCTGATTTCGAATGTACGACTGCGCTGGTTGAAGCTGCGAAATCCATTGGCGCGACGACTCACGTTGGCGTGACAGCTTCTTCTGATACCTTCTACCCTGGTCAGGAACGTTACGATACTTACTCTGGTCGCGTAGTCCGTCACTTTAAAGGTTCTATGGAAGAGTGGCAGGCGATGGGCGTAATGAACTATGAAATGGAATCTGCAACCCTGCTGACCATGTGTGCAAGTCAGGGCCTGCGTGCGGGTATGGTGGCGGGCGTTATCGTTAACCGCACCCAGCAAGAGATCCCGAATGCTGAGACGATGAAACAAACCGAGAGCCATGCGGTGAAAATCGTGGTGGAAGCGGCGCGTCGTCTGCTGAAATAAAAAACGCTCCCCAACTTCGGGGAGCGATATCAGTTATTGACGCCGTAAACGCATTATTTTGCGGATTATTGGCGTCAGTAGCGTAAAGGCTGCCAGAGTCAGCAATGCCAGAGTGATCGGTCGGGTATACAGAAAGTCGAGTGAACCACCAGAAAGCGACAGCGCACGGCGAAAATTACTTTCCGCCATTGGCCCCATAATCAATGCCAGCACTACGGGTGATGCCGGATATCCTCCTTTCTGCATGAAATAGCCCACCACGCCTGCAATCAGCATAATGCCAACATCAAACAGGCTATTGTTCAACGCATAAGTCCCGACCACACAAAGTGCGAGGATCATCGGTGTGAGAATATTGCCGGGGATCTTCACCACGTTACCGATGACTTTCAAAGAGAGCAGTCCAAGAACTAGCAGCATGAAGTAACAAAAGATCATGCCGACAAACAGTGTATAAACCATATCGCCGTGGTCGGTAAACATCAGCGGGCCTGGTTGCATTCCCTGTAACGTTAACGCGCCCAGCATGATGGCGGTTACCGCATCGCCAGGGATCCCCAGCGTCAGCATAGGTAACAATGCGCCACCGGTGCAGCCATTCGCGCCTGCCTCACAGGAGGCCACAGCTTTAATTTCACCCTTACCAAAGTTTTCTGGTGTCTTACTGAAACGACGAGTTTCGTTATAGGCAACAAAAGCTGCAATATCCGCCCCCGCACCGGGGATCATGCCGATAAAAACCCCTAATCCTGATGAGCGCAAAATGGTTAATGCAATGCGGCGTAGTGTTTGCCAGGGCAGTAACAGACTGCCGATAGCCACCTTCGCCCCCTGACGAATTTGCTGGTTTTGCTCCATAGAGCGGAATGCATCTGAAGCAGCAAATAAACCAATCATCACCGGGATAAATGGCACATTCATCAGCTCCACAAATCCACCTGTAAACCGTGGAAAACCGCCCATTGGATCAAGGCCTATCGTTGCGATCAGCAATCCGCCAACCCCGGCAATCAGCCCTTTAATCAGTGACTCACCGGAAATACTGGCAATAATGCTCAGTCCGAAGGTTGCCAGGGCGAAGGACTCCGAGGCACTAAATTTCAGCGCCCAACTGGCAAGTACCGGAGAGAGAAACATCAGCACGATAATGCTGAGCGTTCCGCCACTAAAGGAAGAGAACGTGGCGGCACTCAATGCCAGCCCTGCTTTTCCCTGTTTCGTCAGCTCATAACCATCAATAGCGGTGGCTGCGGCGGCAGGCGTTCCGGGAATTTTGAGCAAAATTGCGGTGATAGAACCACCGTAGACGCCACCAAAAAAGACGCCGCAAATCATCAACAAGCCAGAAACAGGCTCCATGCCGTAGGTGAAAGGCAGCAAAATCACCACACCCATGGTCGCTGTCAGACCAGGCAAAGCGCCAATCACAATACCCAGCATCACCCCAAAAGTGGCAAACAGCAGCGCCTGAGGATTATTGAGTAATGTCGAAAAACCCTGAGTTAAAAGTTCACTTTCAAACATTGCTGGCCCCTGTTATTCGAAAAATGTGCCGACAGGCAATGGCACCTGTAACGCTTCGACAAACAGCAACCAGAGGATTGCCGTTAACAGCAGCGCAATACCCGGTGTGAGTACCCATCGCCTGTAGCCCATCAACGTCATAATGACGATGAGGAAAACAGGAGTAGTAATGAGATAACCGCAGTAGCTCATCGCCACAATATAAAATGCGGTTGCCGCAATTCCTGTTGCCGTTTTCCTGAATGCCGGTTTTTCCTGTGCGTTGGCGCAAGAGGCTGGTTTTGCCTGCAAAAGATCGCGTATCACCAGCAAGACAGCGAGCACAATCAGGGCACAGGCATAGAAGGTAGGGAAGGCACTTGCACCGGGATCCGTTTCAATGGCAGTTGCTGGAAAATCAGCGGCATTAATCATCACCGCGCCAGCAACCACACAAAGTAACAGCGCCACCACCATCGTTGATGAAAGGCGCTTGCGGTGCGGTACGGCGAGTTGAGCAACAGACTGTTTTGTGTTCATCAACCGTACCTCAGGTTTATTTTTTCAGGCCCAGGCGAGTCAGCAACTCGTCAAAGTACTTTTCCTGTTCGCTGATTTGGGTCTGGAAGCTGGCAGCGTCAAGCCATGCATAGTTGAGATTCAACTTTTGCAGTGCATCCTGGAATGCAGGCTCTTCAGCCGTCTCTTTTGCTGCCTTTGCCAGAACATCCACCACATCCTGCGGCGTTTTTTGCGACACAATCAGGCCGCGCCAGGTGCCGATGGAGAGATCAACGCCTTTCTCTTTTAACGTCGGGACGTCAGGCATGGTTTTCATTCGCTCATCCGCCATCACTACCAGTGTCTTCAGCTTGCCGCCATTCACATGGTTGATAACTTCTCCTGGGCTTACGGAAACCGCTTCAATGTGCCCGCCTAACAGGCCTGTAATGGCAGGGGCTGCGCCGTCATACGGGACATGAGAAAACTTTGCGCCCGTTTTGTCTTCCAGTGCAGCTGCCGCCAGATGCCAGATAGCTCCGGTGCCTGAGTTACCAATGCGTACTTTTCCGGGATTCGCTTTGGCGTAAGTCATAAATTCTTCATAGCTATTCCACGGCGCATCGGCACGGACTGTGATAGCAGCCGGATCCGCATTCAGACGGGCAATGGGTTTAAAGTCGCTGGTTTTAAAACGCACCATTCCGAGGCTGGGAAGGGTGGTCAGTTCAACTGTGCCTAAACCAATTTTGTAACCGCCAGGGCGGGCAGCGGCGATTTCACTCAGGCCGATAGCACCGCCTCCGCCAGGTTTATTGATAACCCCGATGCTGACGGGTAAATGGTTTTTGGCGGCATCAGCAAAGGCACGGGCAACCAGATCCGTACCGCCTCCGGCAGCGTAGGGAACGACTAACTCGATCTGTTTGGTTGGGTAGGAGGCTGCCTGTACAGGCGCAATGCTGAGGGCAGCGCCTGCAAGAAGTACCATTGCAGCCATTTTTTTCGGTAAGGTAAGATGTTTTATCATTGCTTTTATATCCTTATTTATCAGTTAGTTGCTATTTAAATTGTTCCATGCGTTCATAAACAGTACTGCATTTTCATAGACTTGCTCTGGCGTCATGCCGGGGTGATATAGCGCAGAACCGAGGCCAAAGCCGTTTGCGCCGTGGCTCAGATAACGCGCCATGGTTTCCGGTGTGATACCGCCAACCGGTAACATCGGAACGGATTGTGGAATAACCGCACGCCAGGCTTTGGTAACTTCTGGCGTAATTTGTTCAGCCGGGAACAGCTTGATGGCATTAGCACCATGTTCAATGGCAGCAAAGGCTTCGGTGGGCGTGGCGACGCCAGGCGCACAATACATACCCAGCGCACGGGCGCGACGGATCACCGCAGTATCGCAATGCGGCATCACGATAATCTGGCCCCCAGCCTCTTTAACCGCAACCACCTGCTCTACCGAAAGCACAGTTCCGGCTCCGACCAGGCAGTCCTTAGGCAGGGCGTCGCGCAGTAAACTGATACTTTGCAACGCCTCCGGCGAGTTCATAGGAATCTCAATCAGGCGGAATCCGGCGGCGTACAGTTTTTCACCGATGGCGACAATCTCATCCGGTTTCACGCCGCGTAAAATGGCGACTAACCCGGTTTTTTGCAAAAGCGTCTTAAATGGCATGGGTACATTCCCTGGCGTTGGTGGACAGTAACCCGGCAGCGTGGGCGATTCGCCATAATCCCTGTTCAGTGGCATTAGGAATGGCGTGTATCTGTCTGTCGGGAAAAACGTGGCTGAATGCTTGTGAATAGCGGCTGTTCAGATTTGCGCTACCGATTAAAGCGATCGGTGTTGTGGCGGGTAAATCACGTAGCAAACTGGATGCCAGACCACATAATTCATGGCCTATCAGTAATCCGGAAAGGTAATCCCCCTGCGAGGACGACGTAAGATTACTGGTCAGCAGGCGCGAACGGGTCGAAAACAGCGTCGATAATAATCCGGTCTGATGATGCTCTTGTGCTGCTGTCAGCCCGTGGGTGAAGGCATCCCAGTGCGGTTCATCTCCAGGATGCATGGTGGCACCGAGAATCGAATGGCGGGATAAAACATCAAATAACTCGCCCGTCATAAAGGTTCGGAAATCGGTAATGGTGTTGTTTTCAACTACTGCCCATTTCGCATGTGTGCCGGGTAAGCCTATCAGCACTGGCATACCCTGATGGATCGCGTTTTGCAGGGCCGGTTCCATCGAGATAGCACCGAAGATTTGTGTCTCTTCGCCACGCATCACTTCGGGCATTTCACCTTCTTTAATCACGCCAGGAATGATGTGCAGCATTGTCTGCTGCTGGTGGATAACAGGCGTCAACTGCTTCGCCAGACCCTCGAGAGTGACCGGGCAAGGTAAATAAGCTGCTGGTTGCCACCCTTGCGCACTGCCGAGCATGCCGCAAGCCAGTACCGGGCATGGGGTTTGTGCCAGCCAGTCGCCGCAGACACGTAAAAACGTATCGTGGAAAGCGTCCTCACGTGTTGCTGCCTGGGAGGGTAATTTCATGATCCCCCAGGGGAATTCACGTTTTTCTTGTGGATTTGGTGATTCGTCAAAACGCCATGCCCGAAGCGATGACGTTCCCCAGTCCAGGGCAATAAATGAGGGTGCTCCCGGCATTAGTCGTTTCCTTTAATCATGGTTTATTTATCTTTGCGGACGTGCTTACCCCAGCCCAGTTCAGCGGATATCTCTTCTGCACAGGATTTGACGTAAGGTGCCAGTTCTTCCAGACGCGCCAGCGACATATACGTGGTGGTACTGGCGACAGAAATAGCCGCCACAATTTCATCCCGGGCGTTGTAAACCGGCGCTGCAACGCAACGGATAGTCGGCTCGTTCTCTTCCAGATCAAAAGCAAAACCACTGGTGGCATAACGACGCATGTTCTGAATAAATGCGCCCAGTTTTGTTTCATCACCACAGGTCTTAAACAGCGTGCGCCACTCTTCTTCTGTTCGGTTGAGGATCAATGCCTTGCCGATGCCGGTGATTGCCAGTGGCATGCGATGGCCTGGGCGTGAGCGCATTTCCAGCCCGCGCTGACTGTTGATCTTCTCCAGATACAGCACTTCGTCGCCTTCAACGATCCCCAGATGCACGGTGTCCAGGGTGTAACGGGCAAGGCGTTGCAAAACGGGCTGGGCAATTTCGTACAGCGAGGTGCTTTCCAGTGCTCTGGCACCGAATTCGATCAGTTTGGCACCCAGTTGGTAGCCCTGCGTTGGGACATGGCGCAGGTAGCGTTGTTCCACCAGAACGGTGACTAAACGATGGGTTGTGCTCCGGGTCGTGCCGGTGAACTCGCCGATACTTTTTAGGTCATGGGGATCGTTCGGCCCAGCCGTTATAAACAGCATTAAGAACCGCCAGTCCACGTAATAACGTTTGTGCGCCTGCGGTGGTTGAAGAGGTTTCTGCCATACGTTTCTCCTGATGATATTGCTGAAGTGTTCCACATAATGACGTGGGGAAAAGGTGATGTATCCCACAATATAAACTCCATCTCATATTGTGGGATAAAATAATGAAAATTAACGATCGTTTTGCGTAGCGCCTCGCAGGAAACTTCTTTCAAACTGGACGTTTGTACAGCACAATTCTATTTTGTGCGGGTAAGTTGTTGCGTCAGGAGGCGTTGTGGATTTCTCAATCATGGTTTACGCAGTTATTGCGTTGGTGGGTGTGGCAATTGGCTGGCTGTTTGCCAGTTATCAACATGCGCCGCAAAAAGCCGAGCAATTAGCTGAACGTGAAGAGATGGTCGCGGAGTTAAGCGCGGCAAAACAACAAATTACCCAAAGCGAGCACTGGCGCGCTGAGTGCGAGTTACTCAATAACGAAGTGCGCAGCCTGCAAAGTATTAACACCTCGCTGGAGGCCGATCTGCGTGAAGTAACCACGCGGATGGAAGCTGCACAGCAACATGCTGACGATAAAATTCGCCAGATGATTAACAGCGAGCAGCGCCTCAGTGAGCAGTTTGAAAACCTCGCCAACCGTATTTTTGAGCACAGCAATCGCCGGGTTGATGAGCAAAACCGTCAGAGCCTGAACAGCCTGTTGTCGCCGCTAGGTGAACAACTGGACGGTTTCCGCCGTCAGGTCCAGGACAGCTTTGGTAAAGAAGCCCAGGAACGTCATACCCTGACTCACGAAATCCGCAACCTCCAGCAACTCAACGCCCAGATGGCCCAGGAAGCGATCAACCTGACGCGTGCGCTGAAAGGCGACAATAAAACCCAGGGCAACTGGGGCGAGGTAGTATTGACGCGGGTGCTGGAGGCTTCCGGTCTGCGTGAAGGGTATGAATATGAAACCCAGGTCAGCATCGAAAATGACGCCCGCTCGCGGATGCAGCCGGATGTCATCGTGCGGTTGCCGCAGGGAAAAGATGTGGTGATCGACGCCAAAATGACGCTGGTCGCCTATGAACGTTATTTCAACGCTGAAGATGACTACACCCGCGAAAGCGCGCTACAGGAACATATCGCGTCGGTGCGTAACCATATCCGTTTGCTGGGACGCAAAGATTATCAACAGCTGCCGGGGCTGCGAACCCTGGATTACGTTCTGATGTTTATTCCCGTTGAACCCGCTTTTTTACTGGCGCTTGACCGCCAGCCGGAGCTGATCACCGAAGCGTTGAAAAACAATATCATGCTGGTTAGCCCGACTACGCTGCTGGTGGCGCTGCGCACTATCGCCAACCTGTGGCGTTATGAGCATCAAAGCCGCAACGCCCAGCAAATCGCCGATCGTGCCAGCAAGCTGTACGACAAGATGCGTTTGTTCATCGATGACATGTCCGCGATTGGTCAAAGTCTCGACAAAGCGCAGGATAACTACCGCCAGGCAATGAAAAAACTCTCTTCAGGTCGCGGAAATGTGCTGGCGCAGGCAGAAGCGTTTCGCGGTTTAGGGGTAGAAATTAAACGCGAGATTAATCCGGATTTGGCTGAACAGGCGGTGAGCCAGGATGAAGAGTATCGACTGCGGTCGGTTCCGGAGCAGCCGAATGATGAAGCTTATCAACGCGATGATGAATATAATCAGCAGTCGCGCTAGCCCATTGGGGGTAGTTAAGCCGGGTAGAAATCTAGGGCATCGACGCCCAATCTGTTACACTTCTGGAACAATTTTTTGATGAGCAGGCATTGAGATGGTGGATAAGTCACAAGAAACGACGCACTTTGGTTTTCAGACCGTCGCGAAGGAACAAAAAGCGGATATGGTCGCTCACGTTTTCCATTCCGTGGCATCAAAATACGATGTCATGAATGATTTGATGTCATTCGGTATTCATCGTTTGTGGAAGCGATTCACGATTGATTGCAGCGGCGTACGCCGTGGGCAGACCGTGCTGGATCTGGCTGGTGGCACCGGCGACCTGACAGCGAAATTCTCTCGCCTGGTCGGAGAAACTGGCAAAGTGGTCCTTGCTGATATCAATGAATCCATGCTCAAAATGGGCCGCGAGAAGCTGCGTAATATCGGTGTGATTGGCAACGTTGAGTATGTTCAAGCGAACGCTGAGGCGCTGCCGTTCCCGGATAACACCTTTGATTGCATCACCATTTCGTTTGGTCTGCGTAACGTCACCGACAAAGATAAAGCACTGCGTTCAATGTATCGCGTGCTGAAACCCGGCGGCCGCCTGCTGGTGCTTGAGTTCTCGAAGCCAATTATCGAGCCGCTGAGCAAAGCCTATGATGCATACTCCTTCCATGTGCTGCCGCGTATTGGCTCACTGGTCGCGAACGACGCCGACAGCTACCGTTATCTGGCAGAATCCATCCGTATGCATCCCGATCAGGATACCCTGAAAGCCATGATGCAGGATGCCGGATTCGAAAGTGTCGACTACTACAATCTGACGGCAGGGGTTGTGGCGTTGCATCGTGGTTATAAGTTCTGACAGGAGACCGGAAATGCCTTTTAAACCTTTAGTGACGGCAGGAATTGAAAGTCTGCTCAACACCTTCCTGTATCGCTCACCCGCGCTGAAAACGGCCCGCTCGCGTCTGTTGGGCAAAGTGCTGCGCGTGGAGGTAAAAGGCTTTTCGACATCATTGATTCTGGTGTTCAGCGAACGTCAGGTTGATGTACTGGGCGAATGGGCAGGCGATGCTGACTGCACCGTTATCGCCTACGCCAGTGTGTTGCCGAAACTTCGCGATCGCCAGCAGCTTGCCGCACTGATTCGCAGTGGTGAGCTGGAAGTGCAGGGCGATATTCAGGTGGTGCAAAACTTCGTTGCGCTGGCAGATCTGGCAGAGTTCGACCCTGCTGAACTGCTGGCCCCTTATACCGGTGATATCGCCGCTGAAGGAATCAGCAAAGCCATGCGCGGAGGCGCAAAGTTCCTGCATCACGGCATTAAGCGCCAGCAACGTTATGTGGCGGAAGCCATTACTGAAGAGTGGCGTATGGCACCCGGTCCGCTTGAAGTGGCCTGGTTTGCGGAAGAGACGGCTGCCGTCGAGCGTGCTGTTGATGCCCTGACCAAACGGCTGGAAAAACTGGAGGCTAAATGACGCCAGGTGAAGTACGGCGCCTATATTTCATCATTCGCACTTTTTTAAGCTACGGACTTGATGAACTGATCCCCAAAATGCGTATCACCCTGCCGCTACGGCTATGGCGATACTCATTATTCTGGATGCCAAATCGGCATAAAGACAAACCTTTAGGTGAGCGACTACGACTGGCCCTGCAAGAACTGGGACCGGTATGGATCAAGTTCGGGCAGATGTTATCAACCCGCCGCGATCTTTTTCCGCCGCATATTGCCGATCAGCTGGCGTTATTGCAGGACAAAGTCGCTCCGTTTGATGGCAAGCTGGCGAAGCAGCAGATTGAAGCTGCAATGGGCGGCTTGCCGGTAGAAGCGTGGTTTGACGATTTTGAAATCAAGCCGCTGGCTTCTGCTTCTATCGCCCAGGTTCATACCGCGCGATTGAAATCGAATGGTAAAGAGGTGGTGATTAAAGTCATCCGCCCGGATATTTTGCCGGTTATTAAAGCGGATCTGAAACTTATCTACCGGCTGGCTCGCTGGGTGCCGCGTTTGCTGCCGGATGGTCGCCGTCTGCGCCCAACCGAAGTGGTGCGCGAGTACGAAAAGACCTTGATTGATGAACTGAATTTGCTGCGGGAATCTGCCAACGCCATTCAGCTTCGGCGCAATTTTGAAGACAGCCCGATGCTCTACATCCCGGAAGTTTACCCTGACTATTGTAGTGAAGGGATGATGGTGATGGAGCGCATTTACGGCATTCCGGTG
>OGOT01000869.1_pt1 | contig 23319 bp, 14 predicted proteins | sample 1552791 | NCBI WGS metagenome assembly OGOT01 (sample SAMEA2580160, study PRJEB22360) | human gut metagenome | biome: human gut; feature: human-associated habitat; material: faeces | place: Denmark | collected 2008/2010
TTATGGGATGGGATAAACCAATCCTTACCGATTCTGGCGGATTTCAGGTGTTTTCATTGGCGAAGCTTCGTAAGATCAAAGAAGAAGGCGTTTCTTTTGCTTCTCATATTGATGGAAGAAAGATTTTCATGGGACCAGAAGAAAGTATGCAGATCCAGTCAAACTTAGGATCAACGATCGCGATGGCATTTGACGAATGTCCGCCACATCCTGCAACAAGAGAATATATGCAGAATTCTGTTGATCGTACAACAAGATGGTTGAGACGATGCAAAAAAGAGATGGACCGCTTAAATTCTCTGGAAGATACAGTCAATCCACATCAGATGTTATTTGGGATCAATCAGGGTGGAACATTTGAAGATATCCGAATCGAACACGCCAAAGAGATTTCCAAGATGGATCTAGATGGATATGCATTAGGTGGACTTGCGGTTGGAGAAACACATGAAGAGATGTACAATATCCTTGAAAAGACAGTGCCATATCTGCCAGAAGATAAACCAACTTACCTGATGGGGGTTGGAACACCGGTGAATATTTTAGAAGCAGTTGACCGTGGAGTTGATTTCTTTGATTGTGTATATCCAACAAGAAATGGCCGTCATGGACATGTATATACGAATCAGGGAAAACTTAATATGTTCAATAAAAAATACGAACTGGACCATCGCCCGATCGAAGAAGGATGCCAGTGCCCAGCCTGTAGAAGTTACAGCAGAGCCTATATCCGACATCTTTTAAAAGCAAAAGAAATGCTAGGAATGAGATTATGTGTCTTGCATAACTTGTATTTTTATAATACAATGATGAGTGAGATTCGTCAGGCAATCGAAGAAGGCAATTATAAGGAATACAAGAAACGTAAGATCGATGGCATGATGAACCAGTAATCTTATTAGAAAGATGGAGGAAGAAAATGGATCAGGTTACAATGACAATTCTGATGTTGGTTGTTTGTTTTGGATTAATGTACTTTTTAACGATCAGACCACAGAAGAAAAAAGAAGAAGAATTAAAACAGATGATGGAAACTCTGGAAGTTGGAGACAGCGTGTTGACAACAAGCGGATTTTACGGAGTTGTTGTAGATAAAGTTGATGAAACAACGATCATTGTTGAATTTGGTAACGACAAACATTGCCGTATCCCAATGGAGAAATCAGCAATCCAGGCAATGGAAAAAGCGAACGCATCATCATCTGAAGAATAAGATGAATATTTGATCAAAAGAAAAGAATCTGAGACAGAGAATAGTATCTGTATTTCAGATTCTTTTTTGTTTCTTAATATTAATTCATCAGATCATCAATCAAATGATCTGGGACAAATAACGGTCCGCGTCCGGTTCCGATTTCAATATCTGGTTTATTCGTTCCATGGAAGTCTGATCCTCCAGTTGCAAGAAGATCATATTCTTTCTGCCATTGGCGAAGTTTTGTGATCTGGCCGATATGATGGGAAGAATGATAAACTTCGATTCCTGCGAGCCCTTCTTCTTTCAGATCATGAATGAGATGTTTGGTATCTTCATTTGAGAATTTATATAAAAATGGATGTGCAAGAACCGGAATTCCGCCAGCATCAAGGATTAATCTTAAGCAATCTTTTGGATCAAAAAATGGTTTTGGAACATAATATTTACACTTTTCACCAAGATATTTGGAAAAAGCCTGATCCATGGAAGAACAAATGCCTTCTGAGATCAAAGTTCTTGCAAAGTGAGCTCGTGTGATCACAGTATGAGGATCACCATTTTGCAGTTTTTCAAGCGTGATCGGATAACCGTCTTTTTGAAAGAGTTCGATCATATCAAGATTTCTCTGAAACCGTTTGTCACGGAGCATGTTGAGAGTATGATTTAACTGCTGATCCTTATAGTTGATTCCGTATCCTAATACATGAATCTCACGATGAAGTGCATCACATGAAATTTCGATTCCAGGAATGAATTTCAGATCATCTGGAAGATCCATAGCAAGAATTTCCGGAATTCCATCGACAGTATCATGATCTGTCAGAGAAAATCCATATAATCCTTTTGCTATCACTTTTTGAACAATCTGTTTTGGTGTAAAAGTTCCATCGGAACAAGTAGAATGTATATGAAGATCGATCATAGGAAAACTCCTTTCGTATTTTTAATGTCAGTTTATCACAAAAAGGTATAGATTCAAAATACCAGTCATAGATTAAATAGAAAAAGGAGCAATTGTTATGGACATGGGGAAAAAGGGACTCTATATGATACAAAGTCTGGTATTTGCCTACATTGCCACAGGAATTTTATTGTGTCTTCTTGCATTTATCATCTATCAAAGCAATGCAGGAATGAAGATCGCGAATCTTGGAATCACACTTACATATATTCTTGCATCTGTTTTTGCTGGCATGCTGATCGGAAGTAAGATCGGAAAAAAGAAGTTTTTATGGGGATTTGCAGCAGGAATGTTATACTTTATGATCTTGACTTTGATCTCGTGGATTTTTCAAAAAAATATCGTTCTGTTTTCCACAGAAAGGATCACAGCATGTTTCTTATGTATTGCAGGAGGAACTTTAGGTGGAATGCTTGCTATTTGAAAATGAATATGATACAATATAGCAAGTTATTTTATGAGAATCAGGAGGACGATAAGATGAAACATATTAAAACTCTGACAAATAAAACATTACAGAACACAGTGAAAAAAGGTGGATGTGGTGAATGCCAGACATCTTGCCAGTCAGCATGTAAAACATCTTGTACAGTAGGTAACCAGACCTGCGAACACAGCAAATAGTCAAATCGAACAAAGACTTTGTGCTTGAGGCGTTCCTTGTGGGCCGCCTCATTTTTTCGATGAAAGAAAATAACAAATAAAGGGAGAAAGAAACAATGGTTCACCAGTATAAAAATAATGGATATAACATGGTCCTTGATGTAGCAAGTGGATCTGTCCATGTGGTTGATGACCTGACATATGAGGTGATTGCTTTATATGAGGATCATACATTAGAAGAGATCATCAAAGAATTATCATCCTGGGATGAGAAAGATGTCAAAGAATCTTATGGAGAAGTTACAGAATTAAAAGATGCAGGTGTATTATTTACAGAAGACTGTTATGAAGAATACATTTGTGGATTCAAAGACAGACCAACAGTTGTAAAGGCACTCTGTCTTCATATTGCACATGATTGTAACCTTGCCTGCCGATACTGTTTCGCAGAAGAAGGAGAATACAAGGGAAGACGTGCATTAATGAGTGCTGAAGTCGGTAAGAAAGCATTAGATTTTCTTGTAGAGAATTCAGGAAACCGTAGAAATCTGGAAGTTGATTTCTTTGGTGGAGAGCCTTTGATGAACTTTGATGTAGTGAAAGAGATCGTTGCATATGGACGTTCTTTGGAAGAAACACATGATAAGAAGTTCCGTTTTACATTGACAACAAATGGTGTATTACTAAACGATGATATCATGGAATTTGCCAATAAAGAGATGGATAACGTTGTATTAAGTGTGGATGGAAGAAAAGAAGTTCACGATTACATGAGACCATTCCGTAATGGAAAAGGAAGCTATGATTTTATTATCGACAAATTCAAGAAATTTGCAGATAGCAGAAACCAGCAGAAATATTATGTAAGAGGAACTTTTACACATCATAATTTAGATTTCTCAAAAGACGTTATGCATTTAGCAGATGCAGGATTCGAACAGATTTCTGTAGAACCTGTTGTGGCACAGGATACAGCAGATTATGCGATCACAGAAGAGGATCTTCCAATTCTGATGGATGAATATGATCTTCTTGCAAAAGAGATGATCAAAAGAGAGAAGGAAGGAAAAGGATTTACCTTCTTCCACTTTATGATTGACTTAACAGGAGGGCCATGTGTTGCAAAACGTTTATCCGGATGTGGTTCAGGAACAGAATATCTTGCAGTGACTCCATGGGGAGATTTATATCCATGCCATCAGTTTGTAGGAGAAGAAGACTTCTTAATGGGTAATGTTTACGAAGGAGTCAAGAAAGATGAGATTGTCAAAGAATTCAAGGCATGTAATGTATACTCCAAAGAAGAATGTAAAAAATGTTTTGCAAGATTCTATTGCAGTGGTGGATGCAGTGCAAACTCTTATAACTTTAACGGTACGATCGATGGAACTTATGAGATCGGATGTAAATTAGAGCGCAAGAGGGTAGAATGTGCATTAATGGTAAAGGCAGCATTGGCATTAGAAGGGGAGACGGAGAATGAAGAAGCGTAATAGCAGTGGCAAGTATATTGCAGGGCTTATTTTACTGATCGCTTTGTGTGTATTTGGAGCATTTATCACAACCAAAGGAATCACAAAGAAGAAGATTGGTCGAGCAAGCAATATCGAACTTGGATTAGACCTTGCAGGTGGAGTTAGTATTACATATGAAGTAGATGGCAAGAATGTATCTGATAGTGATATGAAAGATACTGTATACAAACTTCAGAAGCGTGTAGAAGGGTACAGTACAGAAGCAGAAGTTTATCAGGAAGGAAAAGATCGTATCAATATCGAGATTCCTGGAGTGACAGATGCAAACAAGATTTTAGATGAGCTTGGTAAACCAGGAACACTTTCTTTTGCTGTCCAGAAACAGGTAAAAGTAAAGAAGAATGGAAAAACAACGACTCAGACAACATTAGATACTGTATTGACAGGTCAAAATGTTAAGAAAGCCAAAGCTGTAACTAATCAGAATCAGACAACTGGTAAGAAAGAATATTTAGTTGCACTTGAATTTGATGCTAAGGGAACAAAGGCATTTGCGAAAGCTACAAAAGCCAATATTGGAAAACCAATTTATATTATCTATGATAATCAGGTGATCAGTGCCCCAAATGTACAGGAAGCGATCACAAAAGGAGAATGTACGATCGATGGTATGGAAAGTTATGAAGCAGCAGAGAATTTAGCTTCATCAATTCGAATCGGTTCCTTACCAGTGAAATTAAACGAATTACGTTCTAACGTAGTATCTGCGAAATTAGGAGTGAATGCGATCCAGACAACGGTCAAAGCAGGAGTCATCGGATTTGTACTGGTATGCTTGATCATGATCGCATTTTATGCAGTGCCTGGTGTGATTGCATGTGTGGCACTTGCAATCTATATGCTGATGATGTTATTAGCACTGAATGGATTTAATGCGACATTGACATTGCCGGGACTTGCAGGTATCATCCTCGGTATCGGTATGGCAGTTGATGCAAACGTTATCATTTATGCCAGAATTCAGGAAGAGATCGGGGCAGGAAAGAGTACAGGAGCAGCAATCAAATCTGGATTCGGAAAGGCAGCATCAGCGATCATCGATGGTAACGTTACAACATTGATCGCAGTATTAGTTTTATGGTTTAAAGGATCAGGAACGGTCAAAGGATTTGCTCAGACACTTGGAATGAGCGTATTGATTTCTATGTTTACAGCACTTGTGATCAGCCGATTCCTTGTATATACAGCATATCATTTTGGACTTCGTGACAAGAAATGGTATGGAAAACCAAGAACGATCAAAACAAGAGATTTTGTCCGTGCAGGTAAGAAATACGTTGCAGTTGCAGGTGTGATCATTTTGATCGGACTTGCTGCACTTCCAATGAATCGAAGCAAGATTGGATCAATCTTGAATTATGATCTGGAATTTTCAGGTGGTACAGCATCTACGATCACATTCAAGGATGACCAGAAAGTCAATGATTCTCTGGAGAAACAGGTTGTGAAAGCTTACGAGAAAGTCAGCAAGTCAACCTCTGTTCAGAGTCAGAAAGTAAAAGCAAACAATCAGATGGTTGTAAAAAGTGTAGAATTGAATCTGAGTCAGAGAAAACAGATCGAAAATACATTAAAGAAAGATTATAAAGTAAAATCTGTAACAACAGAGAATATCAGTTCAACGATCAGTAATGAAATGCAAAGAGATGCATTTATTTCCGTTGTGATCTCAGCGATCTGTATGCTGATCTACATTGCGATTCGATTCAAAGACGTGAAGTTTGGATCCAGTGCGATCATCGCATTGATCAATGACGTATTGGTCGTATTTGCAGCATATTCTGTTGGAAGATTATCTGTTGGTGGAACATTTATCGCATGTATGTTAACGATCATTGGATATTCTATCAACTCAACGATCGTTATCTTTGACCGTATCCGTGAGAATCTGAAACTTCAGACGATCCGGACAAGAGATGATATCAAAGCACTTGTGAATCAGAGTATTTCAAGTACATTGGTTCGTACGATCAATACAAGTTTGACAACATTTGTTATGGTGTTAGCGTTATTCATCTGCGGAGTATCCTCCCTAAGAGAATTTGCATTAGCATTGATGGTGGGTGTGATCGGAGGAGCGTTCTCTTCTGTATTTTTAACTGGACCACTTTGGTATATGATGAAGACGCGAATTGGATCAGATGTGATCAAAGAAAATCAGGCAGCCAGTCAAGCACAGCCAGAGAAGATCACAGCAAATCCAAACTGCAAGAAAAAGAAGAAAAAGAAAAGAAAATAAAACATTCAAAAAGAGTATTCAGTAAATACTGGATGCTCTTTTTTATGAAAAATGGAGTAAGATGATGGAACAGTGGTATCTGTATAAGAAAAAGGCTAATTTTAATCAGATTGGAGAAAAATTTAACATAGATCCAGTGATCGCACGGCTGATCCGCAACAGGGATGTGGTTGGGGATGAACAAATACAGCAGTATCTGTATGGAGAACTTTGAGATATTTCAGATCCTTTTTTGATGAAAGGCGTCAAAGAAGGAGTTGAGATTTTGAAGCAAAAGGTACAAGAAGGGAAAACGATCCGTATTATTTCAGATTATGATGTAGATGGAGTTGTCTCAAATTACATTTTGTGGAAAGCGATTCATGATCTTGGTGGAAAGATTGATTTTCAGATTCCAGACCGCATGAAAGATGGCTATGGAATTAATGAAAATATCATTGAAAAAGCAGTGGAAGACCAGATTGATACGATCCTTACCTGTGATAATGGGATTGCAGCAGCAGATGCAGTTGCATACGGCAAAGAACATGGACTGACAATGATCATTACGGATCATCATGATGTGCCATTTGATACCGATGAAGCAGGAATGAGAAAAGAGGTTCTTCCACCAGCAGATGTAGTGATCAATCCAAAGCAAGAAGCATGCAATTATCCGTATCCGTTACTTTGTGGAGCAGGAGTGGCTTTTCAGTTTATGAGGGCATTTTATCAGGCAATGGAAGAAGATGAAAGCCAATTGGAAGAGTTGTTATCCATGCTTGCGATCGCGACTGTTTGTGATGTGGTAGATCTGACAGGAGAAAACAGAATCTTTGTCAAAGAAGGATTACGCCGAATCAAAGATACACAAAATATCGGGTTGAAAGCATTGCTGAATGTGCATGATCTGATGGATAAACAGATACAGTCTTATGCACTAGGATTTATTGTTGGACCATGTATCAATGCGAGCGGACGTTTGGAATCTGCCGAAAAAGCATTGAATCTATTTCTGGAAGAAGATGAAGAGAAGGCAAAACAGACAGCAGAAGAATTAAAAGAACTGAATGATCTTCGGAAAACCATGACAGAAAATGGTGTAAAAGAGGCACTGGGACAGGCGTTCGAATATGAAGCAAAAGGAGATAAAGTGCTTGTATTATATCTTCCAGAATGTCATGAAAGTATTGCAGGTATCATAGCAGGAAGGATCAAGGACCGCTTAAATCATCCAGCATTTGTCTTAACAGATGCAAAAGAAGGAATCAAAGGTTCTGGACGTTCCATCGAAGGATATTCCATGTTTGAAGAGATGATGAAAGTCAAAGAGGTGTTCACAAAGTTTGGGGGACATCCAATGGCCGCAGGATGTTCTTTGGAAAAAGAAAAATTACAGGAATTCCGCAAAAAGATCAATGAGAACTGTACCCTTGAGAAAAAAGATTTTGCAAAGAAAGTACAGATTGATATTGATATGCCAGTTGATTATATTACCATGGATCTGATCCATCAGTTAGCTGTTTTAGAGCCATTTGGAAAAGAAAATAAAAAACCATTATTTGCACACAGAAAGTTAAAAGTGGAACGTGTGAATGTTTTTGGAAAAAATAAAAATGTGATAAAATTAGCATTAAAGAGTAGTCAGGGAACTAGGATTGATGGCATGATTTTTGAGGATGAAGATGAATTTCGAGAGAAAATGGGAACATCAAAGTATATCACATGTACATATTATCCAGTGATCAATGAGTATCAGGGATATAAAAGTCTTCAGATCAACATTCAAAATTATTTTTTTGTGGAGGAATAACATGAGTAAGATAAAATTAGTAGCAATGGATCTAGATAATACACTCTTAGACAGCGAGAAACAGATTTCAAAACACACAGAAGAAGTTCTAAAAGAAGCGATCAGAAGGGGTGTTTATATAGTTCCAGCAACAGGACGTATTTTTAAAGCAATTCCAGAATTTTTAAGAGATATTCCAGGCGTTCGATATGCTGTTTGCTGTAACGGGGCAACTGTTTATGATCAGAAAGAAAATAAGATCATATATACAAATCATCTACCAAAAGAAACGGTATTTTCGTTGTTTGATATTTTGGAAAAATATCATTGTACACGTGATATTTATCAGAATGGGCAAGGGTATATGGAACGATGCTATTTTGACCATCTTGCAGAGTATGGTGTATCAGATCATGCATTAAAACTTGTGAGAGATACAAGACTGCCGCTGGATGATCTGCGAAAGTACATTGAAGAGCATCCGCTGGGAATTGAGAAGATCAATGTATTTTTTGATGATATGGAAGAGCGGGAAACTGCAAGACAAGAATTAATCGAGAAAAATATTGCGAGTGTATCAAGTTCTCTGGGAAATAACATTGAAATAAATCAGATTGGATGTGATAAAGGAGATGGACTTTTACATCTGGCAGAGCAAATTGGACTATCTATGGATGAAGTGATGGCATGTGGAGATGCAGGAAATGATACGATGATGATCAAAGCTGTAGGAACCGGTGTTGTTATGGAAAATGGACAACCTGATCTGAAAGAGATAGCAGACTTTGTGACAAAGACAAATAATGAAGATGGTGTTGCATATGCAATTGAAAAATTAGTCTTTGAAGCATAAGATGTGAAAAAAATGTGAACATGGATCATGACCATTCATTTTTATTGACGAGGGTATCCAAAGTGGTATAATAAGTATGTTTAAATAGTTAGGGGGAACAATGAAAGATGAGAAAAACACGTAAAACAGCAGCTGTAGTAGCTCTGTATACGTTTTTGATGCTTGGATCAGTGTCTGTGGTCAGAGCAGATCAGCCAGTCACAAGAGAGCAAATAAGCAGTGAACAGACTGAGACCAAGACAGATTCTTCTGCCCAGACGACAGAAAGTGAAGCAACGACAGAGACAACAACACAGACGACTCAGGCAAAGCCGACAACGGAAGCAACAACGCATACGCATACAACGGCTGCAGCAACACATACAAAGAAACATACAGCAACAACACATACAAAGAAACATACAGCGGTAACGCATACAAAGAAACAAAAGACAAAGTCTGATCAAGATAAGAAGAAAGATAAAAAAGATAAGAAAAAAGACAAGAAAGATAAAAAATCTATCATTCCAAAAGTATATAATGATCATAGTCTTGAGATGAAAGATAAGAAAGAGACGATACAGGGATTTATTTACTTTAATCAGGCAGATGCAGCATGGAATGACAATGGATATCAGATCAAAAGCAGTGGATGCGGACCAAGCGCTATGGCAGTTTGTATCAGTTCGCTGACGAATAAATGGGTAACTCCAGTTGATACAACAGTATGGGCATATAAGAATGGCTATTACAGTAGTGCTGGAGCAAGTCATGAGATGGTCCCAGCACTGGCACAACAGTATAAACTGGAATGTCATGGACTTGGAAGTGATGTCAGCAAGGTTAGAGATGCATTGAAGAAGAAGCATCCAGTAGTAGCACTGATGGGACCAGGATATTTTACGAAGAAAGGTCATTTTATCGTATTGGTTGCGATCGATGATAATGATCAGGTAACGGTTGCAGATGTTGGAAGCAGACAGCGTACACAGTACAAATATCCACTAAAAGAAGTGATCGCACAGACGAAGTCAGCATCAGCAGGAGGTCCATGCTGGGAGATTTATTCTGATCAAAAGATATCTGCGAAGGCTGATAAGAAGGCAAAGCAGCTGAAGGCTGAGAAGAAATACAGAAGCAAAGAATTTAAAGCAATGTATAATGAGATCAAGTCAGTATTGCAGAAGAATTATCAGTTAGCGGTTCCACTAAAGAAAGGAACACTAGTTAGTGAAGAACAGTTTGTTACGATCACATCCTTAGGAATCAACGATAAAGTTTCCGTAATGGATGCGAGCAAGAAGTTAACAAGTGATGTCGATCTTGACACAGTAGTAGATGAGATTCAGGCAGAGGCAGTCAAAGATTCTTTTTGGAATACGATCATGATCGCACCTGACAAAACTAATTTAACAGATAAATAAAATAGTATATATTACATAAAGAAAAGCACAGAATCATTGAGTATGATCAATGATTTCTGTGCTTTTTCTATTCTAAAAAATAGGAGGAAAGAAAAATGAAGATTCAAAATATGATCAAAAAAGTAACGATTGCTGTATTATCTGCAGCAATGATGCTTGCACCTATCGTTAATATCAAAGCGGCATCAACAGATGTGGTCGATACAAGTAAAACCGGATCCATAACGATCCACAAATATGACATGACAGCAGCAAAACAGGCCGGTGTTAATACCAGTCAGTTTACACCAACAGGAAAACAGGACGCTGCTGCGGAAGCAGCCTTGGAAAAATATGCGATCAAAGGTGTGGAATTTAGTTACCTGCGAGTTGGAGATGTTGAACAGCAGAGTGAGAATGGAAAGATCCAGATGATCTATGAACTTCCAACCACAATACAGCAGATTTTGGGTTTGACATCTTCTGATGCAGCTAAAACAGAAGGAAGTAAGACATATTTTACAAGCCAGCAGATCAATGAGAAACTTGCCAAGGCATTAGAAGATAATACGGTAACGAAAGATAAATTAGAAGATTACATGGGAAAGAATGGGACAGCCATGGATGAGACTAATGCTAATGGTGTGACAAGTAAAGACAAATTGCCACTGGGTCTTTACCTGATCGTTGAGACAAAGGCACCAGAAAATGTAACTTACACAACAAATCCATGGTTTGTACAGTTGCCATCCACGGATTCTAAGGGAGATGACTGGTTCTATGATGTGATCTGTTATCCAAAGAATGAAACTGGAAATCCAACACTTGACAAAAGAGTACGCAATAATCCAGATCAGGACAATGTAACAACTGCCAATACAGACAGACTGGCAGATTTTACTTCTGCAAGAAATGAATATAAATATCAGAGTACCGTGACAGCATCTAAAGCAGAAAGACTGGATTATCAGTTCATTTCAAAATTGCCACATATCACATCATCAACAACCTACCTGTCAACTTATACATTTAACGATACAATGGCAAATGGAATGACATATGGGAAAGATGCCGTGATCGCAATCTATGAAACTAAGGATGCAGCGGACAGAACAAATGTGAACAATGTTGAGAAGAGTGGTGCATTGGCTGTATGGAAGAGTTCCGACACGGATTCAAAGTTTGCAGCAACATACGGAAAATCTGGAGACGATCCTGCAATGAAGATCGAGATGACAAAAGCAGGACTTAAGGAGTTGAATAAGAAATATTCTGATAAATATATTGTTGTATGCTATACAGCTAAGGTGAATACAGATGACAGCGTTATTCTTGGTGATAAAGGAAATCCAAACGATGTATCCCTTACGTGGAAGAGAACAAATACGAATTATTATGATATTTTAAAAGACAAATGTATCGTATACTCTTACGGATATGATCTGACAAAGAAATTTTCTGACAGCAAGGGAGATGCAACAAAGGTTAAATTCGTTGTAAAAAATAAGACAGATAATTACTATCTGGTAGCAAGAGCAGATAGAGCAGGTGTTTATCAGGTAACAGGAAAGTCTGTAAAAGAAGCTGATGCGACTCAGTTTAGTCCGTCTTCTGATGGAAAACTTGTGATCAATGGGATCGAAGGAGATGAATATGGATTTACAGAAACACACTCTGATGCAGGATACTCCCTGTTAAAGAAAGAAGTGCTCGTTAAGGTCAAAGAGACAAAAGCAGATATCACACCAACCGAAGCAAACATCACAGGGATCCAGAGTAAGTCTGATGCAGATTCCACAGCAAATGATGGAGTTCCTAATGGTGCGGTATTAAAGAATGATGTGACGGTTCAGACTACAGCAGCGAGTGCGACTGTGGATGAGACAAAGGCAACGATGACAAAACACGATGATTCTGGAAATGCATATATCAATATGCAGATCACAAATCAGAAGCAGTTCATGCTGCCAATGACAGGTGGGGCAGGAAACTATCTTCTGATCATTGCAGGGGTTGTTGTTGCTGGATGTGGGATCTTGATCTTGAACAAAAACAGAAGACGATCACAAAGATAAAATGAAACAAAAGATCATACCGATTCTGGTTATTCTGGCCGGCTTTTTTCTGCTGTCTTATCCATTTGTAAGCAACTATCTGTTTGAAAAGAGTGCAGGTTCGACAGTGGAAAGTTATCAGGAAAAGGCAGCCGGAATGGATCAGGCGATCATAAAAAAAGTAATGGATGAAGCGAAACAGTATAATGGGGAATTGCTGCGATCTTCAATACAGTTGACTGATCCGTTTAAGGTAAAACGTTTGGATGGAGAGATGGTTCATTATAATAGAATATTAAATATTGATGGATCATCGATCATGGGATATTTAAAGATTCCTTGCATTTCAATTAATCTGCCGATCTATCATGGGACAAGTGGGACAGTTTTGGAACATGGGATCGGACATCTGGCTGTATCTTCCTTTCCGATTGGAGGAAAAGATACCCATGCGGTGCTGACTGGACATACTGGGCTTAGTTCTGCAAAAATCTTTACAGATCTGACAGAGATGAAAAAGGGAGATTTCTTTTTTATACATGTATTGGATAAAAAGCTTGCTTACCGTGTGGATCAGATCACAGTCGTGGAACCACAAGATACAAAGGAACTTCAGATCATGGAAGGAAAAGATCTTGTAACATTGGTTACTTGCACACCCTATGGAGTTAATGACAAGCGTTTATTAGTCCGAGGAGTTCGCACAGCTTATCATGCAAAAGAGGAAGAGATAAGAGCAAGAAATCATCATTCGCAATGGATGGAAGTTTACAAACGGGCCATCTTTGCAGGACTATTGATCATTTGTGTATTGATCGCAGCCAGAAAAGTATATGAAAAGATGAAAAGAAAAAGCGGGGAAAGGAGATATGGGTGAAACAAAAGATCATAAATATTGTTGGAATCTTTTTTCTGGTGATAGGGATCACGTTACTGCTTTATCCGGAGATCATATCATATCTGAAACAAAAACAGTCCGATCAGACGGTGAAAGAACTGACGCAGAGGAGAAGCAAAAGAAAACAGGATGATCTACTGTATCAAAAAGCAGTCCGCTATAACAGGAAGATATTCAAAGAAAAACAAGCAGGACTAAAGGATGTATTCAGTTACCGCAGTGCACCGATCGTCTTAAGAAACGAAAAGAATACCTTCGGTTACATTAAGATACCGAAGATGAAACAGAAACTTCCATTATATCTGGGAGCGACGATGGAAAATATGAGAAAAGGAGCAGCGATCATGGGACAGACATCCCTGCCAGTAGGACAAAAAGACAGCAACTGCGTGATCGCTGCACATCGGGGATATCGGGGAATTCCGTATTTTCGGGACATCGAACAGTTAAAAACAGGCGATCAGGTGATCATTAGAAATCCATGGGAAAGACTGGATTATCGGGTTACAAAGATTAAAGTGATCGATCCATATGATATGGACAAGATTCTGATTCAAAAAGGGAAAGATATGGTCACACTTTTAACCTGTCATCCGTACCGAGGACATGGAAGATATCGGTATGTGGTGTACTGTATGAGGAATCATGGACAGAAAATCAGGAAACAAAAGGAAGATAGATAAAAATAGATGGAGAGGAGGATATGATGAAGAATGCAAAAAAGATCCTGGAAAGAAAACGAAAGATCATAGTGGTATTAGTGGTCATGGTTTCATTTGTTTCCGTTCTGGCATGGTATCAGATGAAGAAGGCACATGCTTATCAATCATATAATACAGGAGGAAACAAACATTTTAAAGATGGACATTTAACAGTGAACATCAATGGACCAAATGGGAAAAGCGATAGTCTGACAATGTATATTCATAGTGATGAATATGAAAAAAATAAAAATGTCAGCGGTGGGACATTTAATAATTCCAGACATCCATATACGGTAACGACGTATTCCGGTGGAGGCGGAGATTATAAGCTTACAGTGAATAAACAGACGATATATTCAGAGAAGAACAGTAACAACAACTATACACTTTTAACGATCAAAGTCTGGTATCTGTTACCGGCCCATGAACAGCATCGATCCTGGGAATGGGTAACGGTGGATAAACCAGTATTTTCAGATCCGAGCAAGGATATAACGCTTTATTGCGGAGGAAATGATGGATTTTGGGAAAATTCCTATCATGATACTCAAGAACATTGGAAATCAGTAAATATCCATGTCAGTACTGGATTGGTCGGAGTGGCCTCCGCTGACAGAGATGGATGGAAAACTTATGATTGGTGTTCTATAAATCTGAATCTGGAAAAGCCAAGCCGCAGCATTTATTACAACGGAAATGGTGGAGATGGTGCAGATGTAACATGGAATTTTACGGATGGAGATTATTTTTCGTTTCCAACGGTATCAAGAAGAGGTTATACCTTGGAAGGATGGCTGGATGAAGGAACAAAATGGATGTCCAATACAGGCTGGCTGGTATGTGGTAATTATACAGAGACAGCCCAGTGGACAGCGAATACATACACTGTAAACTATGATGGAAATGGAGAAGATTCTGGATATGTGAATGATGGGACAGCCACGTACGATCAAAATTACAGCTTTGCTGAGAATGGATACACGAAAAAAGGCTATGCCTTTGTTGGATGGAATACAGATAAACATGCGGTGAGAGCACGGTATTCTCCAGGAGAGACGATCACATGGAGTAACACGGAGGGTATGACACTTTATGCTGTCTGGTCCAAGAACTCTTATGAAGTAACATTTGATGGAAATGGTGCATCAGGCAGCAAAAAGACTGTGGAATTAAAATATGGACAGGATGATATCCTGCCAGCAAATACATTTGAACGGCCGGGATATACCTTCCTTGGGTGGAGTGAAGATCCGAATGCGATCAAAGCAAAATATACCGACAGACAGGCAGTCAATACTCTCTGCGATGCTGGACAGACTTGTGAATTGTATGCTGTCTGGAAGAAAACAGATGGATCATTCGACACACACAACATTATTCATGATGACGGCATGTTTAATGGCTCGATCGAACTGGAAGGGCAGAATGGAACTGGATTTTCGAGAGACCACGTAGATTCTGAATATGGAAGGATCGACAAGGAAGGACAGCCAGGATATTTCACAAACCGTTACAAGTAAAAAAGGAGGAAGAAAGTTTGAAACAAATGAAGACGATCTGTAAAAAGATATCGGTAAGTATTCTTACCCTCCTGATGATCATGACAATGTATCTGAGTGGTTCAGGAGAATCACTGTTCCTGAAGAATAGAGACGTCAAGGCTTTCACAGGAGAAGCCAAACTGGTGATGAGCCAGGCATTATCAAATAATAAGATTTCAGAGATTGATCGTCCTGCATCAGAAGGTCTGTGGAGTATGACAGCTGACGGACACAGAGTGTTTTGCTTAAACTCTGGAAAGACCATGTGTTCTGGAGATACCTTAAAGTACAAGACGATCAATGCAGCAACTTATGAAAAAAAGGGAATTGCAAAAGCATTAAACTGGTATTTCAGGTCAAGCGGCAAGAATACAAAAGATCTGTCATTGTGTCAGGCATACATCTGGGCATGTGGACATGGAGCGAATAAGCAAAATACCGTTTATCAGGCAGGAAAAAATGTGGACAGGGGTTATTCGCAGAAAGATGCAAAAAAGTTCTGTAAAATGATCAGTGATCAGGATCCAGAAGGAACGATCTATTATTATACAGTGAAGAAATGTGTGAAAAAGAAGAAACTGGATTCCCATCAGGTTTTGTTCGGATTTCGTCATACACCTCCAGATATTGAAAATGCGAAAACGAGTGCAACAAAGTCAGGAACCAGCCCAGATAATGTAAGGATCAAGATCAAAAAGAAAGATGCGGAAACAAGAGCAGGGCTTTCTGGAGCAGTATTTCAGATCTATATGGATGGGAATTATCAAGGAAGTGTAACAACCGATGACAATGGAGAAGCTTCTTATACTGTTCAAAGAACGGTAAGTTATAGTGTGACATCAACGAAAAAGACTTATGTAAAGAATTGGAACGATCTTTCAAAAAGTCAGCAAAAAGAAGCGACAGATAATGGCTGGTACGATTCTTCGGCAAAAGCATATGCTGTGGCAATGCAGGAAGCACAAAAACTTGCAGAGCAGAAGATTTCAGCCTTAAAGAGTGCCTCGGTCCACACTTGGATGGTCAGGGAAACAAAATCCTCATTCGGACACCTGATCCCAGATCAGACAGATCAGAGCAAAGTGGAACAGGGTGGAGTCAGATCATTCACATTTAACTATACCAATGAATTTCAAAAGAGTGATCTGGAGATCTTTAAACAGGGAACTGTAAAGAATAAACGAGGGGATCTAGGAGTTGAAGCAAACTTGCAGAATGCTGTCTATGAGCTATATGCTGACCATGATATCACAGGCTCCGATAACAAGAGTGTTGTCTATAAAGCAGGAACACTTGTGACACAGATGGTAACTGATGCAGATGGTTATGCAAAAGTGACAGATCTGTATCCGGGATATTACCGTTTACATGAGAAGTATGCTCCGTTGGGATATAAGTTATCTAGTAATGATATATCAGTCACGGTCAATAAACATACATCCCAGTATCTGAAGGAACAGCAATATGAAGGAACAATACAAGTTGTAAAGACGTTTGGCGAGGAAAATGTTCCAGAAGCACAGGCAGTTTTTGAGGTTTATGATTCCAAGAATAACTTAAAACAGACGATCACAACGAATGACAAAGGGATCGCAGAAACAGATTTACTTCCTTATGGAGCTTACCGTATTCATCAGACGAAAACGACCGATGGATATGATATGGTACCGGACAAATGGGTAAGCATTGATGGATCTAAAATGATCTATAAGGTTAAATCAAACGATCCAAAGCAACATGCAGGGATCATGTTGACAAAGGTTACAAGGATCAGTGATAAGGAAACTGGAACTTATACAAAAAAAGAAGAATATAAGGCAGAATTCCAGATCATCGATCAGTCGACAAAGAAAGTCATAGAAACATTGATCACGGATGAAAATGGTGCAGCTCAATCTGGAAAGTTAGATCCTGGCATCTACACGGTTCATCAGACAAAAGGAAGTGATAATTATAAGATCGCTGATGATTTTGATGTAACGATCAAAGACGGCGATAAGAAATTTAAAAAATTTGAGCTGGATAATTATTATAATGGAGACAAGATCCGGGTCAGAAAAACGATGGTCAAGAATGGAAAGTCTAAACCAGAACCAGGGGCTGAGTTTGTTGTACTGGATGAATCTATGGTGAAAGATTTCAAGGATCAGACATTGGCAACGTCACAGGACAGGCTTCATTACATTGAAAAACTGAAAAAAGATAATAGAGATGCGATTCTTGGAACATTAGTCACAGATTCCGAAGGAAAGGCAGCGATGCTCCTAAAAGATTTCGTAAAGAAGACAGGGTTTATAGTCGTGCAGACCAGAGGTGTCGAAGGCTATGACCTTGCGCTACCGCAGTATTCCACAGAAATGAAAGCATCGATCGAGGATGAAGTCAAAGTGTATGAATTCGTTTTAAAAGACGATTATACAAAATCCGCAAAGATTTCGATCAAAAAGCAAATGTCCGTAAATAAAGATAAGTATGTACCGGAATCTGGGGCGGAATTTCAGATCATTGATCCGCATGGAGAAGTGGTCGATACTCTGATAACTGATGAAAAAGGAGAAGCAACTTCAATCTCGTTAGCGATCGGTGTTTATACATTGCATCAGATCAAGGGTGATCCAAAGCATGAAATGATGGAAGATGAAGATGTGGTTTTGATCAAGTCTGATGTCCATAAGACAGTCACGTTTGGTCCGTATAAAGATGATGAAAATAAGATTAGGATCGAACTAGTCAAACGTTCATCAGAGACAAAGAAGCTGTTAAATGATGCAGTCTATGAAATCTATGATGAAGATCAGGATATTGTGGCAACTTTGACTACAGGAACGAGTGGAGATGGAACTGCAGAGTGCTATCTTCCATATGGAAAATATACGATCAAGGAAACTGCTGCGCCAGCAGGCTACAACATGGATGACGCAGAAGAAAAATCTTTTGAGTTAAGCGGGGAATCCACAAGCATCAAGATCACGTACGATAATGCTGGAAATGGAAGCTGCAGGTTTGAACAGATGGATACGCCAGTCTATGGAGAAATTACGTTCAGTAAGACGGGAGATATCTTAACAGATTATGACAAGGATTCTCAGAGTTTTATCTATGACAACGATCAGATCGCAGGAGCAGTCTATGGGCTGTATGCGGATGAGAATATCAAGAAAGATGACGGAACGCTCGTCTGGAAGAAGGACGAACTGATCGATCAAAAGACAACGACAAAAGAGAAGGAGATCCATTTTACAAGAAAGGATATGGATGGAAAAGAAACAGCTAACTTCTATTTAGGAAAGTATTACATAAAAGAGATCAAGTCTCCGACAGGCTATATCAAAGATCAGGAAAAACATGAAGTAGAACTGACATGGGATACAACTGCAGGAAGTATCAATGATATTCGTGATGATGATAAAGTACCAGACAAGGAAGATCCGTTTGGAAATGAAGACAATAATGTAAGTACAGGTATTTATGTGTTGGAAAAAGGCGAAAAATTGAACCAGAAGATCAAGGATGCGGAATCTGTGACTTTCACGTGGAAGAGTGCACCAGAAGGAGCTGTGACAACGGATGTTTCTCAGAATAAAGATGGCAGTATTGTGCTTTGGAACGATAATGGAGATTGTTATATCTCAAGTCAAAGAGCCGGACAGGTCATCTACATGAATGCAATATCATCTAAAATGTTTAAAAATTGCAGGAATCTCACAGAGATCAATTTTAAAAATATTGATACATCCGCAGTTGTGGATATGAGTCAGATGTTTTATGCCATGGATTCCATCAAAACACTCGATCTTTCATCTTTCAATACCTCCAATGTAGAAGATGTCAGCCAGATGTTCTATGGAAATCCAGTTCTTAAGACAACATATGTCATGGATCAGATCTTAAAGATCGAAGAAGATAAGTTTATCGAGGAACAGCCGTTAAAGATCGTTGCCATGCCAAAGAACAGGTTCTTAAAAGGTGATAAATTCAAGGCAGAGGACTTTAGCTGGAGAATCCTTTATGATGACGATGGAGCAGAAGATGTGGAAGTGACGGATAAAGATGTGGCATTTACACCGACATATGCAGAAAAATCAGGAAAATACGAGATCAATATCAGTTTTAACAACCAAGGATCGTATAAAGATCTGCCAGAGAAAACGATCAAGACTACGGTAGAGGTTCTGGATTCAGAAGAGGAAGATATCGCCTTAAAGGTTGCAAAGAAAGCAAGTATTCATGTCAAAGCTAATGATACTTTGCAAAAATACGGCATCCACCTGATCAAGACTGATCAAGACGGAAACAAGCTGGCGGGAGCCATATTTGCCTTAAAAGCGAAAACAGATATCGTTAATAGCAAAGGAGAAAATATCTTTAAGAAGGGTGATACGATCGCCACCACTACATCACAGGATGATCAGTTTGAATATCTGGAATTTATTGGATTGCCGACCGATATCTATGCAAAGGATGGAACAGACAGTGATATGTATGAGGTAGAAGAAATCTACGCACCAGATGGATACGAGAAATCGGACAAGACATTAACATTTAAGGGTAAAGTGATCAATGATACGAAAGAAAATCTCATTCATGATGTAAAAGCCGAGAATAATACGGATAATGATACAACAACATATGTGCATGATTCAGATACTTTAGTCAACCAGAAACTGGATTATATTGCATTGAAGAAGATATGGGATGATCATGACAATGCAGCAAAGATCCGTCCAGATATTGTTACGATCAAGGCAACACATAAGACAACAAAAGAAGTAAAGGTGTATACACTGACAAAAGATAATAACTGGACAATGTTTACGGATATCAAGAAGGATGATCGTGAAAAGTGGGAGTTTCGTGAAGATGTTCCCGAAGGTTATACTTTGACGAGTACACATTGGAATGATGCGATGTATGTGATTTCGTTTACGAACTTCCATGAAAATCCAGAATATGTCGATATCAATGTACAAAAGGTTTGGGAAGATGGTGACAATGGAGATGATCTGAGACCGATATCGATCAAAGCTCAATTATATAGAAATGGTGAGAAATACAAGAATGCTATTACATTAGACGAAACAAATAACTGGTCAGATGATGTAACATACCATTGCCTCGATAAGTATGACAAAGCTGGCGAACCATTTGAGTATGAAGTGAAAGAAGAAGTCTATGATAAGCTGACAGGTAATGCAAAAACAGGATATGTCGATACTTACGAGACAAATGAGACAATAGATGATGATGGTACAACAACGAAGAATATCATGATCACGAATACGCATACACCAGATACGACGAAGAAAAAGGTTAAAAAGGTATGGAATGATCATGGGAATAAAGATGGCATACGCCCAAAGTCTGTCTTAGTTAATCTGTTGGCTGATGGTAAAGTGGAAGAAACACTGATGCTCAGTGCGAAGAATAACTGGAAAGCGTCCAGTAAGGTACTTCCTGTGAAAGTCAATGGTAAAAAAGTCAATTATACATGGAAAGAAGTCGAAGAAGGATTGATCACGGGAGAATCTGAGATCGGATACAGACCAACCTATGATACGGATGAAAATGATCAGGATCTTACAGTAATCACAAACACACATGACCGTACAGGGCCGAAAGGAAGCATTACGATCACAAAAGCATTGGAACCAGGTAATCTGAATATGGATGTTGGGGATCCGACTTTTATATTTACACTGACTGGAACCGATGTCTATGGAAAGAAACACAGTTATGAGAAGAAAGTCAAATTCACAAAGGCAGAGGTTGAAAAACAGATGGAAGATTATCCGGGAGATCTGATCGAACTGTCTGTGACGTTTGATGATCTGGAATATGGCACTTATACGTGTAATGAAGGAGGTATGATCAAGTATTTCAAATTACTCAATATTACGAGCAACAGCAGCAATGCAACGATCGATCAGGAGAAAGAAACTGTGACGTTCGATATTGGACCAACTGGAACGACAGCTAAAGCACAATTGACAGGTGGAGCGAAGTTTATGAATCAGATGATCCAAGGATCTGTAAAACTTATCAAGAAAGATTCTAAGGGGAAATCATTAAGAGATATCGAATTTGTGATCACATCATCTGATGGAGCAGAAGTAGCGAAGGTCAAAACAGATTCTGCTGGAGAAGTCACTTTTGATGGACTGCTTCCTGATACTTATACGATCACAGAGACAAAGACAGCGGTTGGAAAGAATCTGTTAAAAGAACCAATCATCGTTACACTGCCAATGACGATGTCACAGGCAGAGGTGGATAAACAGAATGTGGATACAAGTAAAGCAATCAAACAGGGAAATGATTATTACTTCTATCATCTGACGTACAATGTTACGAATGATTCTATATTGGATCTTCCAAAGACAGGTGGACGGACAGATGAGCTTTCATTCATAGGAGGAATCATTCTGATTTTAGGAGGATTATTTTTATTGCATAGAAAATTTCGATGAAATAAAAAGTCCTCTGAGCAGGATTCTTTCTTGCTTTATTGCGAAGGGCGGTGAGGAATATCAGGAGGTAACATAATATGAAACAACTACAAAAACTAAGCAAATTTTTATCAGACTACACATCTATCGTTGTCATAGCGATCGCAGTCATTACATTTTTCCTGCCATCGTTGATGGGGTGGGTGAATTTTCAATTATTCACGGATCCAGTAGCAAATAAATTCACGAGTCAGTCTATCATTATTGGTGTCATCATGTTCAGTATGGGATTGACACTGACAACAGAAGATTTCAAAATTCTTGCACAAAGACCATTTGATATCTGTATTGGTGCGATCGCTCAGTATCTGATCATGCCATTCCTGGCATTTGCAATTACAAAATTACTGAATCTGCCAGATGGAATCGCTCTTGGACTGATTCTTGTAGGATGCTGTCCTGGAGGAGTATCATCAAACATTATGTCCTATCTTTGCGGTGGAGATGTTGCATTTTCTGTTGGAATGACAACTGTATCTACAATCCTCTCTCCAGTGATGACACCACTGATGGTATCCTTTCTGGCAAGCGGAGCCAAGATCACAATTCATGGATTACCAATGTTTGTATCTATCGTAGAAACGGTTATCGTACCAGTAGCGATCGGGTTTGCATTAAACTACGCATTAGGAAAAAATGAAGCATTCAAAGAAGTTCAGAAAGTCATGCCGGGTGTGGCAGTTCTTGGACTTGCATGTGTTGTTGGTGGAGTTATCTCATCACAGGGATCAAAATTCTTCCAGTCTGGAATCGTTATCTTTGTTGCAGTACTTTTACACAACGGTTTCGGATATTTCCTTGGATATTGTGCGGGAAAACTTACTGGAATGAACACAGCAAAGAAACGAACAATTTCTATCGAAGTTGGAATGCAGAATGCTGGATTAGCAACAAACCTTGCAACAACAACAGCTCAGTTCGCATCAACACCAGAATCAGCAATTATCTGTGCAGTATCTTGTGTATGGCATTCAATCTCTGGAACATTACTTGCAGGTATGTTTGCACAGTATGATAAGATAAAGAGTGGGCATAAAGAAACTGCTACAGCAAAATAAATATTTTTATTAAATG